>Ga0209443_1000779_pt1 | contig 21118 bp, 17 predicted proteins | sample LauGreBMM110DCMD_2_FD_187571 | JGI IMG/M metagenome (GOLD analysis project Ga0209443, IMG submission 187571) | Freshwater lake microbial communities from Lake Michigan, USA - Su13.BD.MM110.DCMD (SPAdes) (version 2) | ecosystem: Environmental > Aquatic > Freshwater > Lake | place: Lake Michigan... | reverse complement strand
GTATACTATGCTGCTTTTTTGTTCTTTAAGCTAGTTTTTTGCTCGTTACTGTCTTGTATGATATCTTGCGATCGTTAGGCTTCTTACTGGGGTGTATTTGTTTTCTTCCGTATGCGGGGTAGGGTACTCGTCTTCCGCCTCTGTAGTGCGCTTAGAAGGCTTATAATATATATGTTTTGGTTTTAAGAACGGGTAGTGTGTAGTTTTGTGCTAGTCCTGATATTTTGTACTGTTTGGTCACTTTATGACCCTATCTATGACTGTTTAGATTCTTTTATGCTCTTGTGGGTTATTACGTGCTTCTGGCCTATCGTAAAGAGTTTGATAGAGCTAGAATAGGGCTTGCTATGGTTCTTCTGCGCTCTCCTTGACCTATCCTAACTTTACTAGAGCTTTGTAGGGCTTTGTCCCTCTTTGCTAGACTCCTCCTAATCAAAAACTCCCGTACTCTTGTAACTTGGGAATTGATCTATTTTTTTCTTATTTCTTGAATAAATAGTCTTTTACATTAGAAAATTAAATAACTCGCAGTGATTAATGGTAAAAACATTTTTAATTTAGCTATCATGTATTATATGTAAAAAGTAATGTTCGTCTAAGGAGCTGTAATAATAGCTCAACTATATGTAAAAGATTATTGATATAATTTATGAAAATAAAATTAGATAAAGAGGAAATTGCCAATTTGTATAATTCTGGTATGAGTCACAGGAAGATAGCGAAAGCTCTTGGTGTAAGCGGTTCTGTAATCGCTAGATTTACGCTTAAGAACAACATAAAAGCTCGGCCATTTCATAGGTCTAAAACTCATCTAAACAGAGAACAAGTGGCTAGTATGTACGAATCTGGGATGACGATGAAAAAAATAGGTGAAACTCTTGGTGTAAGCGATACTTTGGTCTACAACTTTATGAAGGAAAACAATATACCCACTAGAAAAGCTATTCGTCACAACCTAAACAAAGAACAAGTGGCTAGTATGTACGAATCTGGGATGACGATAAAAAAAATAGGTGAAGCTCTTGGTGTAAGTGAGACTTCAATTCACGCATTTATAAAAAAACATCATATTAAGTCTCGCAAATCATTTCGTCTAAATAAGGAGTGAATCTCCGCGAGTGTAAACCCGTGGTATCTAGTCAGCTCAACACCCTAGTACAAGCTGCGCTCGCCCTTTGTCTTGCAACGAAGATTAAGGGTTTACTACATTCTCGGGTTCGCGCCAGAGGTTTTGCTTTTTCAATACAATTGCATATTATGCTTCGCAAAACATACCTGTATTAATTCATTTTTTACTAAAAATTATATATCGATTCTAAAACCTAATGACAGATTATGAGCTCTATAAAGATGTTTTTTAGTTATATCTTCATTATCTTCATTCTTTCTAGGTTTTGTACTACCAAAGTCTCTCCAAGAATATGCTAATTCAGCATTTATACCGTCAACAATAAGTAACGACATACCAGCACTAAGCGCGTAGGAAAAATTATTAGATGTTTTTGTAGATGCCGCTAAATCAAAGTTATCGCCATCTGGAGAAATACCTACAGCAGTATATTTAGTTTTGTGCCTGGCAACACCCGCTCCGAGACCGACAAAAATCTTACTACTATCAAAATCAATTACGTCAACGTTAGTATTAACCATTAACGAGCTAAGAGTCGGTCATACCTTCTGTTTTTGACTCCCGTGCTCTTCGTGGTTTGTTATTGAATATTTAAAAATCGGAGCAATATAATGCTCAAAAGTTAAATCGGCTCTCAAGTTATCTAAAATGTAATATCCGAATCCTATAGCAAGAGATGGGGTAATTTTTGCCTTTGCTTTAAAACCTTCTTCTTCAAACTGGATATTACTGAAAGAATTACCACTAACGCTTGTTTTAAAATAAAATTGCTCAGCATACGCAGAGCTGTTAAATAACAATATGCTTGCCGTAGCTACAATAATTTTCTTTTTTATATTCACAAAAACTCCGTATTTTAAATTCTTATTGGTTACATTAACCGTCACTCTAGATACAAATATCAACTGCTACCGGCTCAAGCCGGTAGTTTGGTTAACGCTTGCAAAGCGGATTAAAAGCGTAAACGCTAAAATTCTGATATCCTAAAATCCTCTTTCTTATGATGCTCTTCTTGTTGTTCTATATATCTCTGCACTTCTTCTGAATTAACATTCCCTACTGAAACTACAAAATATCCTCTAGCCCAAAGATGCTGTCCCCAATATCGTTTACGTAGTAACTCAAATTCTTGCAGTAATTTACGACCACTTTTACCTTTGATGTATTGTAATACTTTAGATACAGACATACTTGGTGGTATAGATAGTAATAGGTGTACGTGATCAGGACTCATACCACCACTAACTATATCTATGTAATTTGCAGCACATACCTCTCGGATTATTTCTCTAGCTCTAGTTGCTACTTGTCCCGTTAATACTCTGTACCTATACTTCGTACAAAATACTATGTGATACCTTAAGTCATATGTGCTGTGAGATCCCTTTCTATATTCCATCTTCTCCTTTTTGTGAGTTTAGATAGATTATACTAAAGTGTTCGCCTAAAGGCGAGGGTGTTAACCCTATCCCACTTAACTACATAAATTAAGTCAAAAGCTTCAACAGATTGTATAAGTTGATAAAAAGCGGATGTTGTTTTTTACACTACTTAAGCATCTAATTTTAAATTGACTAGAAGCTAAATCCCAATTTTTATAGACGCGGTCAATTTTTAAACTTCTTTTCTATCTTTTCTTTTTGTTACAATAATCTTATGTTCTTATTTTTACACAAAGTATTGTTGGATGAATGACCTTAACATTGGGAAATGACCTAACTGGTCTAGTATCAAGAGAAGTAGACTCTGGAGGAAGTAAAGCCAGTCAGCTCGGCGCAAGCTTAACAAGCGGTAATGATGCGTTTGTAGAAGTTGTTGATGCGTTTCTCGGTAATTCGCTAAGAGACAACGAAATTCTTCTCGGTACAATAGCTAAGAACACTGCGTACGGTGTAAATCTATTAACGGTTACGGATGAATATTTAAAAACAATTGCCTCTCTTTTACAAGATAGTTTAAAGATTATTAGTAGTGCAGGCTCATTGTCCTCAGACAAACTTGCCGTGCTTCAAAAAAGCTTGAGCGACAAAAGAGCTCAGATTAATTTGTTGATAAAAACTGCTGGTTTTGACGGCAAGAGTCTACTTAAAGGCGTCGGTATGGATGTTCAAGTTGGATTGAATGTAACTAATACGTTAAAAATAAAAGTAAATGATATTAATGATGGAAAATTGTTTAGGTCTTCTATAACTACCACGATAAATCGTTGGATTGCTGAAGACTACACTAGGTGCAGATATTACAATAGTGAATCCGAAATGAAACGGGATTTAGAGCTAAATCGAAATTTAGTACTTGTAGCTATAAGAAAAAACGGATCTGGTACAGGTGATAAACTCCGCATAGTGGATGTGGCGACGGCAATAGTATCCTTACGAGATAAAAACCCCTCGTTGCCATCATTATTAAATGAGACTTTACCCGAAACTATTAGCTCTCTTAAATCTATCGTTCCGCATGATAATAATCGTAATTTTGCTAACACAAACATAAACCAACTAACTGACGCCTTAAAATCCATAATACCAGGTCAACCTGGTGCAAAAAAAGAAGTACAAGATTTATTTGGCGGTATGTCAATAAGTCTATACACTACCAAGCTTGCCTTGCTTAATAATATCTACGTCACAGCTCTAGCAACAATCAGAGGTGAACAGGCAAGAGTAGCTAATCAAAAACAAAACTTATTGTTTGTAGCTGACGCTCTAAGAGCAGCTACAAACATAACTCAAAAAGCCGCAGATTCTTATCTTAAAACGGATTATGTTTTAACTGCCCAGCTATATTCTGAGACTATCAGAACTATGGTTGCAGCAATCACTTCACTGCAAGCTGCTAATAAGATTCCGGAAGCTGCTCAAAGATTAATTGACGCCTTGGCTAAGTAAGTGAATAAAACAATTATATACGTTTTACATCGCTAGGCAAAATTCTTCTGCCAGCTTTTTTAAAATAAAAACTAACCTTGTCACCGCTTTTTAAATCTTGGATTTTATTTTTGATAAGTTTGAAGGATGGGAGACTAACCTCAGTGTTGTCACCGTCAATAACGATAATGCAGTGATTTTTATTTTGTTCACACAATTTTATAACGCCAGTTTTTAATATAATCTCTTTTTTCATAGCAGCCTAATATCAGAAGCGCAAAATTTATTACCCTTCTTTTCTAGTTTAAAAATAACTTTATTATCTTTGTTCAACTCGTTCAAATTGCTTTCTTTTATTTGGTTCGAATGTACAAAAATATCACTACCAGTCTCGTCGTCTACTATAAAACCGTAACCCGAGGCTATTGAATAGAATTTTACAATACCGGTTTTTAACAAGATATCTTCAGTCATAAATCAAATCCATTGATTGAAAAAACATTTATATCACATGTTGATACACTTATAAACTATCACAAATAGAAACTTTATTATTTTTATTGAGTCGAATTAGAATTTTTGATTAATTGAATAAAGACAACAAATTTAGTATTTATAGTTTATATGAAACAAAGTGCAGATAATTTATTTAAAAAGTTTGATGAAAGTGCAGCTTATTTACAGAATACTATCGATCAGCGTAATAATATTTGGCATAATCGCGGATCTTATAATTATATAGAACAAGTCCCGTATACGCATAAATTTAAAGTTGGCGGTGGAGGATTTTGGACAAAATGGGTTCATAAAACCGAAACACGTTATCGCCCAGAAACTAGGTTTAACCAACAAAGCTACGATAATGATTGGGATAGCGCAACTGCTATAGTAAATCAAGCAGAGAAGGTTTTTAATGACCATCAACAAACTATCATAAACCAAATTGACTCAATGAGACAGGAGATTAAGTCGAAAGATACAGAAGTAACTCAGATTAAATCCCTAACTACGCAGCAAAATATTCTTAAGCAAAAATTGTCTCATGTAAGTATTAACTATTACAATCTCAAGGAGACTATCTCGTTTGAGCTTGTTAAGCTAAATAGCTTACAAAATCAATCTCTTACTACAACTAAAAAAATGAGTGAATTGTCTAGTCAACTCAACTCTATAGATCAAAGTATTAGTAATAAGGAAAAGCAAATCCAGTCAAGCTCTCTTATTCTCAAAGAGAAGGAAGCAGAAGCCGATAATAAGAAGTCTGAACTTGAGAATGCTCTATCTAAGATGAGTAATCTTGATAGGGCAAAAATAGCTTACGAGATGTTAATTACCGACAATGAAGAAGTTTTTCAATTAATTACAAAACTAGGTTTTTCGGTGGAGTGTTTAGCCTATATTGCGGTTACTACGAATAATATGCAGGTTTTTGAATTCTGCCTGGAGATGGGAGCTAATTTTGACAATTATCTAATATCGGAAAAAGGTCATTCTCTTGCTAATATGATTTTGCTCGGAGGAAATCAAGAGATAATTGCCGAAATGCTTGATTATCAAGGTGGCTCATTGACTAACTCAATAATGCAAGCTTGTACCAAGGGATATATGGTTGCTATTGAAAAAATGTATCTACACGACAAAGCCTTGTTTCAAAAAAATTATATCGGTACTTCTATTCTAGAAGCTGCGATATGGCAGAATAATAATGAATTAGTTTCTTATATAGCAGAAAACGATCCTAAAGTTATAGAGGGTAGAACTTGTAAAGGAGAAAGTTATTTTCATCTGGCATTAAGGTATGAGTACCATGAGATTATACAAATTATTAGCAAAAATATAGATTTAAAAGAAGAGTGCATTTCTTTGCTTTCAAGCGATAATCATGACTTATTTAAAGTTGCTATTAATCACGGTTTGCTTAGTCAAAGTCAGTTAACGGAGTTTTTTATTATCAGCGTTAAGAATGAGCAAAATAATTTCGCAGATTCTTGTCTAGCTATGATCAATGATATTCCTGGCTTATTTTCTGAGTTAATAAACAAACATGATTTATTGACTGTAAAATATTTACTAAACCCAGAGCTGAAAATTTGTAATAGCACCATGCTAAGTGATCTGATTAATTCATACGATAAGTCTTCAGGTGAATATCAATTCATTATAGAGTTTGAAAACTTGTGCATCTCCGATCAAATTAATAATGGAGTGCAAACTATGGGAGATGATATCCAAGCTATTATTGATTAAAACTATCGGCTGCCAATTAACATAAAATTACGGTAATTTGAAATGAAACAAAGAAATCTAAAAGAAGAATATGAGCAAGCGGAGCGTGAGTTAGCTAGCAATAGAGATAGTCTACAAATATTGCAAGAGAAGCGTTCAACCCTGCAAGGACAGAATAGCTCTTTGGAGCAATTGCAGAATATAGAGGATCAAATTAAATCAGTCACTAATCAATACTCCCAGATTTTACCTAGGTTTAATGAACTTCAACAACGGTTACCCCAAAAAATCGAAGAGGAGAAAGGTTTAATAAATATTCAAAAAGACTTAGATAATAAAATACTTACTGTTTCTAAAACAACAAACCAGACTAAAGAACTCTTTCTAAACCTTGATATTATGCTGGCTAAATATAGTGAACTTAACTTAGTAAGTATCAATACTGAAACTATGTTAATTAAAGTTACTCCTCCTAAAGAGCTAATGCAAAATCCAGAGTTAGCAAAGAAAATATGCGAAGAAAAAAGTATAAAGTCTTTTAATGAGGTTGTGGAAAAAATATGCGATATTAACGTCGTTGATTCTAGTGGGATGACCTTGCTTATGTATGCGTTAAAGCATGGTTTTTGGTATGGTGTTGAAAAGCTTTTATCTATGGATGCGGATGTAAGTATTGTTGATAGTAATGGCTGTAATGCTTTGATGTATGCTTGCAGTATATCTCATTTTAAATACGTAAAAATTATAGCCGAGAAAACGGATAATGTAACTGTTAAATCTAAATTAAGTAATACGGCTTTGCATCATTTGTTACAAGGTGCAAAAATATTATATGCAAGTGATTTTGGTAGTAAAGGTAGTGAAGTCAATTATATCGGTGAGGGGTGTGCTCTAGTAGGCGAGGGCAACAACGTCACACTAACCATCGGTAAGGTTACTAGTATAGAAACAGACGGCAACAAACATGCAATAAATAGTGTAGTATGCGGCTCTAGGCCAGAGGATGGATTTAATATATATGAACAGAAAATTTTAAATATTATAAAAATTCTGACCGATGCAGGAGCTGATATTAATTTGATTAACGATGCGGGACTTTCTCCTCTTTTCTTATCTTTGAAAGGTCAAAATAGATACCTAAGTAATAAGTTGCTTGAAACATATCCAGTTCCGCTGGAAGTTTATAAAAATATGACCGATCAATCAGGTATGAAACTGATTACGTATTCTCTAGGAGATCCTAAGTTACTAAAACTAATGTTAGATCTAGGGTTCGACGTAAATACGACAAATACAAATCAAAGTGCGCCTACCTTATTACAGCAAGCCCTCTCAAACAGTTTGTTCGATGTAAGTAAAATATTGCTCGAATCAGGAGCGAATGTAAAATATTTAGATAATAATGGCAATAGCTGTTGGCATCATTTAGTTCAACATCACTCTCCAAATCATAGTGATGTAGCAAAGCTTGCTAAACTATTATTACAGTATAGTGATGAGATTAATTGCCGAGATAGCGGAGCAACGCCGTTTTATGTCGCCTGTGCAAAGGGCGATGTTCAAATGATGATAGAACTAAAGAATCTTGGAGCGGACATCAATATACCAAACAAAACCGGCTTTCATCCGATATATGCAGCTATTCATAACGGGCATACAGCCATAGTGGCAGAGCTGCTAAAGTGGGGAGTTAATATTGATTATAAGGCTGGTGGTTATACGCCTTTGCAATATTATTGTGAACTACCAAATAATAAAGTTGAAGTAGTAAAATTCTTATTAGACTCCGGGGCAAAAACAGATCATTTTGGTACAAACGGTATGACGCCTTTTCATATTGCGGCTTTTAAAGGTGATTTGGCAATAGTTAGATTATTGTTTGAAAAAGGTGAGTTAAACATTGATTTAAAATCCTTGGGGAATAACGACTGCACTGCTTTATGGCTTGCTGCCCAGGAAGGAAAAATAGAAACGGTAAAATGGCTAACACAGCAAGGAGCAAACCTAGATTCTGCAAGAATGATTGACGGTAGGAGCATTATACATGCTGCGATTTATAAAGGGCATTTCGAAGTAATTAAGCATTTACTAGAAAAAGGAGCTAATGTAAATCAACCTAATAAAGCCGGGTTCACGCCAATTTATGCCGCCTGTGAAAAAGCTAACTTTGATATTATCAAACTATTGATTGATAATGGGGCTAATGTAAATATTTGCGGCGAGAGCGGCGACTATCCGATAGGAGTGGCAAGTAATTTTGCCGGAGTGGAAGTTATAGATCTTTTGGTAAAATCCGGAGCAAAACTTGATACTTTGAATAAAACGGGTTGTAGTATTCTGCATGAGGCATTTTACGGTGGTAATTTAGCGGTTATAAAATATATAATGGCTCAAGGATTGCCTGTTAATGTTAAGTGTAAGGAGGGTAAGTTGCCTTTGCAATATTTACTTGAAACTAAGCTTGTATCTAAAGAAATTAAAGCGAATATAGTCAAAGAGTTAAAGTTAGCTTTAAGCGAGCACGGTATTGATGCTATTTATATTACTAAAGAACTATCTAATGAGGTATTTGAGCTTTTAGGTGAGGCAAAAGAACTGTTACCAGGTCTACCATTTACTGAGAATGATACTACAGAAGTTGAGATTTCAGGAAATTACGAAAATCACGATAGTACTCAAAATGATTATGCTTGATGAAAGAAATAAGTAGTGTAGGTGAAGACAAATATTCATTTGCTCATTCTCTAGAGGATTCAATACCTTTAGTAATAGAAAAAGTCAATAAACGAGATTGTTTAGATCGTGAAGATATCAAGTTAATTTGCGAGAATGTTAAATCTTCTGCTCAAAGTAAAAACATTGATGCAAAACGACAGATTATTGATTTAATATTCGCGGTTCTTGCTGATGATTATCCTAAAGTTGATAGTAAACAATATCACCACACGCATAGGGATCTATCATTAATCAGCTCTCTTACAACTCCCAATTTGTTGGACAACATTAAACTCAACGAAGAAGCCGTAAGTTTAATTGCTTCGAAACTAAACGAATCTATTTTGGCTGATCCCATTTCGCAATTATCAAAAATAATCGCTAAAAATCAGGGGTTATCTAATGCAGTTCAACTAAAACTAGTTAATTTTGCTAATATTAAGGGTAGAGACGGTTATTTACCTCAAGCAACAATTCTTGTTAATTCGTTAAAGCATTGTTTAAATGAAGAAAAAATAAGCCCTGAAGTAGTTTCTACTCTTAATGAGCTTGGAAAAAACTATATGAAAGGCAAGTTTTTTGACGATCAACGTGCATTAATATCTCTTCATTCTTATAAGCATCTTATGCGTACCGGTCACGGTAGCGTAGACTGTGGTTCAGATTCAAATAGGATATTACGAACAACTAAAGATCTTTCTTTGCAGAAAAAAGCAGATAAATTAAATAAAGAATATCATTTTCAACACGACCTACCTAATTTTGTTAAAAAGAATCATGAAGACTTACTACTCGATTGGGACAAAAAACCCACTTTAGAAAAAGAAAAGATTATCAAAAATACGATTCAATATCTTAAAGTATTTAGCCCTAATGAAATCATAGGAAGTAAGCAATTCGGCCTAAATGATTTAAGAACAAAAACTTTACTGAATATAGTCAAAGATACTAGCCTAGATTTTTCAAAAATAAACGGGGTAATTAAAAGTTTAAGCGAAGCGATAGATGTCGGCATTAATGATGAGTTGAGATATCGTAAAATAAAAATCGGCTTTAAATCAATTAAAGGTGATATCGATCATGGTTTTACAAACATTGTTATTGCAAAACTCCCTCTGAGTCATTGCAAACTAACTATCGATATTTTAAAAGATTTTGAAAAAAACTCTCATAGAATCAGCGGAGTAAATAATACTTCGCTTGAAAAGTTTCAAATGCTAGCTAGCAACGATAATCTCGAAATACAAACTATCTCGGCAAATCTACTAGATATATTCTCCAAAAAAACTTCAGGTTTTAAAAAGCTAGATAGTAATTTTATAGATCATTTAATTCTAGATTTTCCGAAAGACATTAAGTCTCGTGAGCAACTGACGGAAGAATTAATTAAATTTAATCCCGATAATCAACAATTAAAGTTACTAATACCGACTCTTAATGAGAAATTACAACTAGTTGATGAATATTGGCATAAAAACTCACAATTAGTGCCGATCGGTAAAAATATATGCGATTATTTACCGGAAGATATTAGGCTATGGTCGCAAAAAGTTCGCTCATCCGATCTTTCGTTAAAGTCAGATCAACAATTAGCAGAAAGTCTGGCGGTAATTAGTCGCGCGGTGCAGATAACCAACGGTTATGTACCACGAGATATACAAAAACAATCCGTATTGATTTTACTCGATTCGTTAACCGAGGGTAAAGGAAGACTTGCTCAAATTAAAACCGGTGAGGGGAAGTCTACTATTACGGCAATGCTAGCGGTAGCACAAAATATATTTACCGGTAAAAAAATAGATATTATTACCAGCTCTGCGCCTCTTGCCCGTCGTGACAGCGAAGAACAAGGACTTTTTTATGAATTGTTCGGTTTAAATTGTGATCACAATATTACCAAACCATCCGACCCTTTTATAGGTGCTAAACCTTGTTATATGAGCGATATAGTATACGGTGACTCATTAACTTTTCAATCTGATTTACTGCGTAGTGAATTTAAGGGGCTAGGTACTAGAGGAGATCGTAAGTTCGAAGCCGTTATTGTAGACGAAGTTGATAGTATGCTTATTGACGAGGGGTCGAAAATTGCTAAACTTGCAAGCCCTATTTGCGGCATGGAGCATCTGGAAACAGTCTTTATTTTTGTAGCAAAATATCTAGAGCGAAGCGGTGTTGATCGTGAATTTCTATCTTCTGTCGAGAATTTCGAACAAACCAAAGATCATCTAACCGATTTAATAAATGATATAGTTAGTACAAAGGTACGATATCCTCGCTATTTGGAGCATTTTGTTAATCAAAGCTCGCTAGTTTGGGCAAGTACCGCTCTAAGAGCGGTAGTAATGCGGGAAAACGTCGATTACGTTATAGCGCAGGATAAGTTCGGTGAGAAAATTATTGCGCCCGTAGATTACAATGCGACTGGTGTTGTCCAAAGTAGCACTGCCTGGAGCGGAGGGTTGCATCAATTTTTACAAATAAAGCATTATTTGCGTATAACTCCGGAGAGTTTAACAACAAGTTTTATTTCTAACATGAATTTCTTTAAGCGTTATGAATCCAGTATCACCGGATTAACCGGTACGCTCGGTAGTAAATCTTCCCAAAAGTTACTTGAAGATATTTATAATATCGATATTGCCTCTATTCCGACGTTCAAACCTCAAATAATAGAAGAATATCCTGGCTCAGTAGTTGAAGATTCTCTAGCTCATATCCAAGCTATTAGCGATTCTGCGATCAAGGAGGCTAAGAGTGGGCGGGGCGTATTAATAATTTCGCAAACGATAGCTGACGCATTAGAGATAACGAAGAATATTAAAGAAATCGGTTATCCTGAGAATAAGATAAAGCAATATTTGCGTAGTGATACAAAAAATAGCACCTTTGACGGCAAAGCTGATAGCGGTGACATTATCGTTGCCACGAATTTAGCCGGTCGAGGTACGGATATATTAACTAGTAAGACAGTAGAAGAAGCGGGTGGATTGCATGTAATTGTTGGATTCCTCCCGTCTAATTTACGTATTCAAGATCAAGCCTTCGGTAGAACTAGCCGTCAGGGAAATAAGGGTTCGGCTGAGCTCATAGTACATAATACTACGGGAGCTAATTTAAACGACTTAAAGAAATTACGGGACATAAATGAAGAGCAAAATGTTAGCACTACTAAAACCGACTTATTAGAAAAAATAAATTTTGAGGATGAATTATTTCAGCGTTTTAATTACGAAGTTTATCAACAGCTAAAGATTATTGATCCGAATAAGCAAAAATTAATGCAAGCTGAGGATTTGTGGGGTTTTTGGCTCAGTAGAATTAAGAAAACTTATGATATTAACAAGGTGGAAGGTAGGAACTCCATAGAGCAAGCGTTCCAAGAGTTTAAAATCGATATATTCGAGAAATACGGTGATAAGAATTGCTATAATATTATGGTTAATCCTGCATATTTAACTAATATTGCAATTAACAAATTAGGCGTAAACGGCAATTACACCCTTCCGTGCGACTTATTAAAGCAAGCTGCGCAATTAGACGATAATTTCTCTTATCAAGCACATTATTTAGGTGCTTATAGCTCCTTGCGTAGCGGTAATATAAACGGAACATCGAATAAAGCCGCTCAAGAAAGAGTAGAAAAAGCCGGTCAGGCATTATTTCATTTTGAGAATGCGTTGCATCAAATTGAAAACGTAGTAATGCCGCAATTACAAAGTGCAATTCTTTCCCTCGGTCCTGAGAGCGAAGGAACGCCGCTGGCTAAACAAATCGATAATAAGTTACGTTTGCTGACCACTACGCAAAGTAATATAACAAAAAATATCGCCTATTTACGAGATCATAACGATCCAGGCAAAAGTAAAATCAAAGTAGCGGATGATAGTTTACAATTTTATAATGAATTATTCAGAGGAATAGTCTCACAAAAAGATATAGAGGAATATGCTAATTTCGGTATGCAGCATATATTCGACGTTACCTCACAAAAATTAGATAAAGATCATTTCTCGGGCACTTTAGTTGCAATTATCGGCATAGCTCAAGTTATCGTCGGCGTTGTCGTAGCGGTAGGAAGCGCAGGATTTGCCGCAGAGTTCGGTATCGGTCTAGCAGTCGGTGGCGCAGGTGATATAATCACTGGTATGCAGCACGCTCTTAAAGGCCAAGGCGTTGATATGAACCAATGGGCAACGTCCAAAGGTATTGACCTTGCCGTGAACCTAATTACGGCAGGAATAAGTAGTAAAATAAATGCCGCTAAAACGGCTAAGGCACTAAAAACTACGGAGATTGCAGTTGTAGCCAAAGAGCTGACTTTACGCCAAGTTGCTTATGAGATCGGTAAGCGTCTTGTAACCACCGAGCTTGTTAAGTTTGCAGTTATGGGGGTTGAAAGAATGGCGGCAAAGCCTATCAAAGGGGCGCAAAAAGACCTTGAATTTAAAATAAGGCAATTGTTCCAGGAGCAAGGAAATAAGCAAAATTTGCGTGAGATGATTGTTATTGATACGTTAAACCCGAAATTCCACGGATACATTCCTCAATTACAGAGACAAATCGATAATTTACTCAACCAAAAAGAGGATCGATTTACCAGTATTGCCCAGAATATATTAACTCATACTTTAACTTCCTCGGTGAAAAGCTCTTCTTTAGCCAATAGCTCAAATATATCTACGGCGATTCAAATCGGTAGCGTCGGTCTTACCGTCGGTAGTGGTTTTGCGGCGATTGAAGAATTAGAATCTATACTAGTCTCTGAAATCCCGACACAAATTCACCAAGTTCATAATACGTTGCCCGAGACAACGGTTTATCTTGAGACTAAAACTACATTAATCAATAAAAAGGAATTTAAGTTGATAACGGAGCAGTTACTCAACCAAGGGATTTATAATAATCATTTTAAGATCGATTCGGACAAATTGGAGTTATTACTTGCAACAATAGAAAATAAGCCTGAATTTAAAGGGGGATTGAAAGAAATTACCGGTACTAACCTAGAGAAAGACCTAAAGACAAAACCGGAAGAATTTAAGTTACAAGAAATTGTTCAAAACAACGATAATACGGTCGATTCCAGAGTAGATTTTGGCGCACTTAGGGAAATGATAAATACTGATAGGTTTAACCTTAAATGCCTCCTAAATATTTTGTCGTCCTTAAACGATAATCTACAACTAGCTGCCAAAGGAGAATATGACGGCAAGATAGAACAACTAGCCGGTAATGTAGCAAGTAATGTAGGCAATCGTATGCGCGGTATGGTTGCTAGCGGTATTATATCGCCTATCATGAGTCCGATTGTTAGTAATGCACTAGAGTTTGTACTAGAGCGCACAGGTCTTGAGAAAGCCTTGTCGGAGGGTTCAAAGCTTAATAACGAATTAGAGGAACAGTTCCTTATCGAAAATTATATTAAGGCCGGATATGGGGTTGGTGTCAGTGCCGGAGATAATGATAATAAAACCGATATCACCGACAAGCCTAAGAAATCTCGAGTAATGTTCGATGGTAGAGGCAATCCTGCTATTGATAGATTTATTGATAGAACTTTTGCCATTTTAGGCGAAAAATACCAAGAAAGCTTACAAGAAAGTGAGCGTCATAAGAATATTAACTCATTAGATTTGTTTGAATCAAGAAACCAAGAAGTAAATCGGAACGTATCAAATATAAGACAAGGTCAAGGGCATGTAGTATTTAAAACGGCTGAAGAATTTAACGAAACCTTTGGCGGTAGCCTGCGTTATTTATTTGATCAAGCTTCGCATACGTCTCATGTTGTTACTCCTACGTATACAGGCGTAGTAAATGCAGTAAACGGTACGATAGGACACGGAGTAGCCGAATTATATCAATTAACTCTTCCTGAGAGAGCAAGAGAATATCTTGCAGAAACTTATAAAGGAATGATGGGATATTTTCCTACAGAAAATCAACGTTTTCTGGTTAAGACGACGGTGGGAATGCTAGTAGGACAGGTAACGCCTAGAGGTCTTAATTTAGGGATGATTAATAAGAGTGGCACTATCCAATCCCCTAAAATTATGCCTATGCAACAGACTAATACTCAGAAATTTAGCTATCAAACCACTAACAAAGTTATAAAAGAAATGCTAGGCGATCATGCAATTATAAAAGGTAGTATACGTGAATTAGATGCTTTAAAGATACAAACTATTTTAAAAGAAGAGAGTATAGTAATAGACGGTGTCGGTCATATTGGCCCTATTAAAGATATAAATCGAATCGTTAAAAGTTACGGTGGGACAAAACAGGATTGGGCAAAAATGACTAGTAAAGAACTTAATATAAAAGGTGTGGTAAAAAGTCATAAAACCGTTCAGTTACATTGGTATGAAAATATAAAAACAGGTCAAAAAATTGAACCGAAAGTGAAAAAACAATAGAACTTATGATGATAAATGAACTAGTAACTAATAAAGAGCAACTTAAGGCGATAGAGTTTTGTGATAAAATATTAAGTAACAATTTCACTTATGAATATATCCTTAATTCAATTGGTCCTTTAGTAGGTGTAATATATAAAATAATGACAGACGATTATGTGCATTATAATCTATTACAAGAATACGGTATTCTTATCGGCGATATTCAAGAGATGGATTCAATCTCTGAAGAAGAAAAAATCGACGAAATTAAAGACATGACCTATCGATTTAAAAACAGGTTTGCTATCTTGGCTAGGGATATTCTTGTAAAAATAGCCGAAGATGAAAAAGAAGCTATAGATAATGGATATTGTTTAGAATTATTAAAAAAATAAAAATATGAGGTGTGAAAATATAAAAACAGGTCAAAAAATTGAACCGAAAGTAAAAAAACAATAGAACTTATGATGATAAGAGAATTAGTAACTAATAAAGAACAACTTAAGGCAATAGAGTTTTGTGATAAAATATTAAGCAATGATTTTACTTATGAATATATCCTTAATTCAATTAGTCCTTTAGTAGGTGTAATATATAAAATAATGCCAGAAGATTATGTACATTGTAATCTATTACAGGATTACGGTATTCTTGTCGGCGATATTCAAGAGATGGATTCAATCTCTGAAGAAGAAAAAATCGAAAAAATTAAAGACATGACCTATCGATTTAAAAACAGGTTTACTATCTTGGCTAGGGATATTCTTGTAAAAATAGCCGAAGATGAAAAAGAAGCTATAGATAACGGATATTGTTTAGAATTATTAAAAAAATAAAAAAATATGGGTTGGCTAATAAAAAATAAATTTTTACTGCAAGCCTCAACCGAGTGTCGTATCGTAGATTTTGTAAATTGCAAGAAACAACACTCAGAGGATTTTCAGAACGTGTCAGAGAACACAGAAATAATGCGAGCGGCTTTTATTTCAAGTATTATTCTAAACGTTCGTAATCTAATCGTCAACACTGAATTTAGTAACTCTACAAAATAAGTAGAAATTTACCGAGTCTCAGCAAAACGTTAGATAAGAAAATCTTCTGAGTGAAACAAACCAGGAGAAAATAGAATGAAAAACTTAAAAAAAGAAAGCCGATTTGAAAATGAAGAATATGAGTTAAACCCTCTGGGGTCTAGACCTATCATTAAAAGCGCGCAAGTCTATTACACCGACTTTAATTCAGAACAAAAGAAGTCTAAGTTTACTATTACCCAACACGACTGGAATATAATCCTACGTAATTGCGACTCTACTAAAACAATCTCAAGTAAAGCAAAGACTCTCATGGGTAATATCAAGAATATGATAAATAGCTCACCTAGTGCAAAGGCTTATTTATCATATGATGCAATTGACGACATTATTGATTGTCAGAAATGGCAGGTACTTCAATTGAGAAAACAATTTGCTCATATATTTCATAGTAAGTGGAGAAAGCTTGTAAAGATTGATGGTGTGATAAGGCGGAATGTTATCGTTTTTCAATATACCTCGAATGGCAGGGATATACTAGACAACTCATGGAAATATTACAAAAGTATTAAAGCGTGTGGTTTTACACACGCTTCTATATATAAGGATGAAAATATAAAAGAATATAGATCTAATGCGCAAGCGCACGGATCTAATTTTTATAATAATTTTGATTCTTCGATTCAAACAGAATTGACAAAACTTGTTGAAGAGCAAAAAGAGTGGTTAGCAGAAGAAGGGGTAATTGTCGATAATGCACCTACTGAGGAAACCAAGGTAAAGAATCGAAGAGTGAAGAAGCGTAAGGACAACCAACGTAAGAAGCCAACAAACTCAAGCATGAAAGCAAAAATTATTAAGTTAGTTTCTTACTCTAAGCCAAAGAGCTTAGGGGAAATGCACTCATTACTAGACCAAGGGATGTATGACGAACTACGCTCTAAGTCTGGCCGTGAGTTTAGCAATAATTTTATCGCACAGAAAGTTTTAGCAATGTCTAAAAATCCCGCAATAACGGCTAGTTTTAGGTATAAAGCGGGGTTTATTTCGTATATGTCGCTGGCTTTGAGGCATGAGCTGCACGATACGGTAAAGACTTCTGGTGAAGGTTTTCGACTTAGGTCAAACATGACTGAAGAAGATAAACAAGATGCTGCTGCTGAGAAGTTTTTAACAGATATTGAACAAGAGGCGATACGGCGTGTTTGCCTAGAGAATCAGCTAAAGGCGAAGCTGGCTAATGCACTTGAGAAAACTAAGGCGTATCAGCTATTATCAAGCTTCATTAAGTTCAAAGTGAGCGGTGGCACTGTTCAAATACACCTAAACCGCATTTTAAGCCTCGCTGAGCACGAAAAAGCACTCATCTTAGCCCAAGTACAGGCAACTTACGAAAGAGCTGATTTTAGGGGGGCGTATCATTTTATTGAGAATTTAGAATTTGTTGTAGAAAAACCAGCTTACGATTGGCACATTGCAAAGGCTAATAATGCGAATACTAATTGTCGGAAAGAGAATGAGCCTTTGAAATTACCGGAAGGAGTTTGGGGGGAAGTATTGGAAAAACTTATTGTGGAATACGGAGTAGATACTTATAAGCACTGGTTTAGCAAGCTAACGGCTGAGGTAGACGAGGTTGCAAAGACTATCGAACTGAAGGCTAGTAGTAGCATGGTTGAAGATCGGATTATTAGCAATTATGCTAGATCTATAACACAAATAGCTTCTGGCATTGGTTTTGAATTAAAAGGGGTAATATGAGTCAAAAAAGAATGGACAAGTATCAACTTGAGGAATTACTCAATCTGAATGTTGCTAAAATAACACAATTAATCGGCGGAGCTTCAAAAAAAGGAAACTGGACGTTATCGGCAACTTTGTATGGGGAATATGCAATAGAAACTCCAAAAGAGCAATATTGCCCGAAAGGACAGGATAAAATTAGGCATCCGCACTATGAGTTTTCGGTCAGTTTGAAGAAAGATGCTCTAAAAGAGCTTTTATCTAAAAACCCAAAATGGCCAAAATCAATATGTAAGAAACTACTAACGGGAATAGCGCACGAGATCGATATAGGGACTTGGTATTAGTGCGGAAACTTTTCTTACAAGAATAAAAAGGCTATAGTTCATAAGCTGACAATACAGTTAAGACGTCTTCGTTTTTACTTGTTAGGTTTTTTGCCAATGTAGTTAAATCAATCTTTTTTGAAGGTCTAAAGCCTGCTTGCAGAAAACTTTCGAGTCTTTTTGCATCTTTTTTACCGACTAATAAGAAGAACAATTTATCGATAATAAAGTATATATCCCTATTATCTAATTTGATTTGAGCAAAGATCTCATCTTCTGTAGTGATATTCCCAACAGGCTGACCACTCAAATTATACCTAGGCTCTCCTGCTTTTAAGACAGTTTGATATTTTGAGCCGCAATACCACTTGAGAAAGGTTTTAAGTCTTTCTTTTGAAAGCCCTGTTTTTTCAATCAGCTCTTCTAAAAAGCCAATAGCTAATGGTTTTATATTGTTGGAGTCGATAATAGGATAAGTTTTATGTAAGATATCATGCAAAGCTTTTTGTTCGGCGGTACTGTAAGGAGTATTATTTCCTTTTTTAGCTTCTACGCTATCTAACTTTATTGTAGGCACTTCATTTTCTTTATCAGACATAGTCAATTGTATTTAGTTGTTAATTTACAACGAACATACAAGATTAAGACAGCAAAGACAAATTCCTTAAGCAAATCTAGCCTTAACAAAAGGCACAAGATAAATAAATGAGTAAAAATAAGTACGCCTAGAAGCATAAATACGTCTAAGAGCCTAAAATATATTCCAAACAAAAGAAGAGGCTAAAAACACGCTTAAAATGGGTAATTTATAGAATTACGAGTGGTGAAATTGTTTACAAATGAGAATTACAATGAATAATGGTTTTTAAGTAATTAAAATACACTTTTTAAACATCTGCAAACCTAATAAATATAAGGTATATAGAGATTTTAATAAAACTAGTTTTTTCAATTTTTGAACAAAATTTGCCGTAACCTTTTTTAAATCTATCTTCTACAACCCTTTATCTAAAAGGTCTAGAATGGTGTTTTTTACATGGTTAATTTTGCTGTCAATAAAGGTCAAATATGCCAAAAAAGGGGTTTATTGACAGCAAAATTAAAAACTGTTTTTAGCCCTTTATATTAAAGGCTTTCAGGTATGTTTTTTTAACAAAATATTGTTCAGTTTTGCTATTATGGGGGTAATAAAAACAGTAAAATAAAAAAACAACAAAACTGATGAAACCGCCAAGCAAAAACTGCAAAAACTATTCAAACATTCGAACTGTAAAAAATATAAAAAGAGAAGAGTGAAATACTAAAAATAGGAAAGGTTGGAATAATGACGTCTAGAAGCATAAATACGTCTAAGAGCCTAAAGATATATCCCAAACAAAAGAATAAGCTAAAAACACGCTTAAAATGCGTAATTTGTTGAATTAAGGTTGATGGGATAGTTAGTAAATACGAATTTCAGTGATTATTGGTTTCTTTGATGTGTTTAGATATCTCTGGCAGATCAAATTGAGCATAAGAAAACGCAGATTTCAGTATTTATTTGAGATAAAAATATTGCTAATTTACTATAATTGTATTATAATAAATTCCTAAAGATTTAAAATAGGAATTTATTATGACTCAGCATCAACAAGTAAAAGTAATAGGTGGTAACGGTCAGTTATCTCTAGGTAAAGAATTCGCTGGTCAAATGGTATTAATAGATCAACTAGATAATGGCACTTGGCTTATAAAAACGGGGGAGTTTATTGCTAACTCGGAAAAGTGGTTATATCAAGGAGATAGTTTAGCTAGGTTAGATAAAGCATTGTCCTGGGCAGCAAAGAATAAGCCAACTGATAATTTTGACGAAATAGCTAAAAAAGTTGAAAATGTATAAAATCAAAATAGATTTGAATAGCACAGAATTTCAAAAAGATTTATTTTCTCTTGAAAAAAATGAACAAGTTGCATTAATCAAAACTTTAAGAAAAATAAGCAATCTAACTTGGGATGAGTTATATAGAGATCAAGGGCTAAAATGGGAAGTTATTATATCTAAAACAGGAAAGAATAAAGAGCGTATTTACTCTTTTAGATTTTCACAAAAATATCGAGCGTTAGCGTTACGAGAAGAATCTTATTTACGTTTACTTACCTTACATATAAACCATGATAACGCTTATAAATAATAGTCTATTATGTACTGATTTATGATTTAATACATTCAGATCTTCATGTACTCGTATAAAAATGAATTTCAAAGGGTAAGCAAATTTAGTTTGCATATTAACGTATAACAAAATTCCCTGAAGCCGACCAAACCGAAAATCATTATTTTTTTACAAGCTAACTTGATTTTCTTTTTTATGAATCAGGACATTGGTTATAACATATCATTTCGAAGAAATAGTGTTATACGCAACATGCAAACTAAATTTGCTGTTATATTTTTTGTTTACATACGTTTACAGAGGTTATTATTGAAGAATAATTACCGACTCAAAAAATAAAGATAATTGTAGTTTTTATCTGATATGTGTTTTAATTATTGTTTTTTTCAATTAATAATTAAAACACATATCACTTTGAGTTGAATTATATGATTTTTGATAATCAAATTATTGATGCAGTAGAGGCAAGTATATATTGGAAAGATTTATCTGGTAAATATCTTGGCTGCAATAAGTACATGGAAAAA
>Ga0209443_1000772_pt1 | contig 21267 bp, 22 predicted proteins | sample LauGreBMM110DCMD_2_FD_187571 | JGI IMG/M metagenome (GOLD analysis project Ga0209443, IMG submission 187571) | Freshwater lake microbial communities from Lake Michigan, USA - Su13.BD.MM110.DCMD (SPAdes) (version 2) | ecosystem: Environmental > Aquatic > Freshwater > Lake | place: Lake Michigan... | reverse complement strand
TATTTTTATACCACGCATATATATATATATATATATGAATTATTTAATATTATATATTTATATTGTTGTAAATATATAATTTATCTTCCGGGATATGGAAGCTTTTGCATATTGTCACCCAAATGGTCAGGTTTTAATCCCCATAATGGAGCGCCTAGAGGAGTTTTCCAAAAAGACACAAACTCGTTTTCAACTTTTTTATTCATAGAAGGCTCCAAGGGTTCCAAAATACCAGGTCCATCTGGCGCAACTGCGACTAACAAGTAGTTACCAATGATGGTGTCAGATTGTAACACCTGTTTTTCTGATAGTCGCGCGAACCATTCAAACTTCATGCGGTTCAAAATATCTTCTGAAGGAATCACTATACCATAAGTATCTGGAGATATTTTTAAGTAATGATTTGACATCAAGTCATCAATTATGATTTGTTTTCCATCTACAGATTTCACACCAATATCAGTACCATCAATTAAATGAATATGTCCTTGTTCAATGTGTTTTTGACACCATCGGTTGAAATCACCTAAAAACTTGGATTCCGCGGTATAGTCTGAAGAAATGATTTCCTGCATAAAGTTTACTAAATCAAATACCATAGTACATTCTTTTGGAGCACCATAAAAATTTAAGTTGGGGAAAAAGTCCATATCTACTGAAGTAGAATTCCTATCAACCATTTCACATAGAAACATCTTGTCACCCCTCGTACCTTTTTGATAAAGTCCAGATAAATCTTTTAAACAGACAAAAGAGAGAGGACATAGTAGACCTCCATAAATATACATCAACTTGGCAATCCCAAGCATTCTCATTTTAGAGAGAATCGGATCCGAAATGGTTGTCATGTTAATATTCCAACCAGGTATTAATTTTTTAAAGGATGCGTCATCTATAATGCAAATGGTAAAAGATTTGTCGCATTGTCTAATGATTGATCGCATTGTTAAATATAAATAAGGCTGATTTAGTTCAAAGGAACTTCGCGAGCCAAAGCTGAGCCAATTTCGCGAATTGTATTCGTAAGGCACATGAACCCATAAAATAGGCTTTTTACTCTTACCTAAAGTTACATCGTCCAATAAATACCTTTGAATAGCTTCATATATATCTCCGCTTTCTTCCTTTTCTAGTTTGTTTGTATATTGTTTATAAAAGAACCCTACAACAATAAGAACAAAAAATAGAATAAATAGGTTTGATAGATCGCCAGATTTCATATTATATTGTTATATTATTATATTTTTAGAGAGATAAATTTAGTCTTTAAGTTGTATATTTTAGTATATTATTTAACTACTTAAAGACGAATAGGTGGCGGATTCAGAGCATCCATCAAATTTTTTCCACAACGTTGGAAAAATAGATGCAATTGTTGAGGATCTGAACCTGTAACAGAATCGTCAGGAATATAAGTTGTATTCCCTTTCTTGTAACATAGGAGCACAGGTATTCCATTTACCATCTTTTTAGATTTGAGAAAAATATATAAACTTGTGCACTGATCCACATCAATATCGGCACATACTACTTCGGGCGGGGATGCTGCAAAGAACCCGTGTACTGCTGGTTTAATGGTTTTGCAAGGTCCGCACCATTCAGCACCTAATTTTAAAACAATGAGTCCTGGATTATTTTGCAAAAGGGTAAAGAAAGCTTCAACACTTGGTATTTCACTAACAACTTGTTTTGACATTATAATTATTGTTTCTAAAAAATAATTATAATTTAAACCACCTTCGGGAAAGGTTACCCTTTTTGGGAGAAGCGAAGAGCCAAATCAAGTATTTTGGCTCCACCTTTCCTATATTTTGGCTCCACCTTTCCTATATTTTGGATATATTTTTGCTATATTTTGGCTATATTTTTGCTATATTTTGGCTCCACCTTTCCTATATTTTGGATATATTTTTGGCTCCACCTTTCCTAAAGGTGGATTTTATCAACAAAAACCTCTTTTGCGACCTTTTTAATTATTTTCTCTTCTTTTTCATAATCATTATCCCCTGCACCTCCCATGGACTCTAAAACAATCTTATTGAATTGGTCAGACACACTAGAACTACATTTTTTCCATTCTGGATGCAACACTTTAAAATCTGAAATCAAATCTATATTTTTGTTGGAAATTCGTCTTACCATTTTGTGTAACTTACTCTTACTTTCATCCTCTTTTTCCCATTTATCTTCGTCCTTGATGTACATTGTTTCTCTCTTTTTATCAGTACAATGAACAGGTCTTAGAGTTACATCCATTGCATTCAAGTTCTTTATAATGATATTTGAAATGCCTTCTATATAACCAACTTCACCAACCTTTTCCAAGTCACTGAGTTGCAACTTTATTGAATTTACAAAGTCACTTATATTCATCGCATCTTTACACGTCTCATTCAAAAAGAATTGCAAATTGAAAGATTTATTATGTGAATTTGTATTATTAATGGTATTATGAGTACCATTTTTAATTACTTCCATCATGATATTTTTCATTTCAGAATTCTCATTCATGAGATATTTCATAAATTCTTTCAATTCTTGAACGCAATCATTTTCTACATGTTTAGATTCTTGTATTTTACATTTTTTTTTGTGTTTCCATAATCCAGAGTTATCTTTATATTCTTTGTTACATATTTCACATGTAAATATTTTTTCTTGCGATTTTTTGTCTGAAATTATGGCTAAATCGCCAGTTTTGATTGACTTTTGAGAGGTAATATGTTTTATCGTGTTATTATGTTTTTCAAAATCATATTTGTTAAACGATTTATAGTCACAATTTTTACATTCATATATTGTGCGATTTTTTTGCGACTTTGCGATTGCCAACATTGCCTAAATATTGCCGAGAAAATAATTTCTCACAAAATACAAAAAAAGTTATCATAACGTTTCTAAAATTATTTTTTTGGTAACCAGACCATAAAATTCAATTATGGTCACAACGGCCAACTTTTTGAGCAAAGTATTTCGGCTTTCCGATTTTGGACATTTATTTTGTCCATTTTTGAAAATCCCAAAATACTTTCCCAAGAAAAAAAGAGAGAGTAGCCCTACACCTGTAGGGACCTTTTTTCGCCAAAAACACAGAATTCCCTTACATTATGTAAAGCACATCAAGGTCTCGCCATTTTAAATCTTCAAGGGTGTAAAAAAGGTAGATACAAACTTTTCCAATTCATCTATATCAATATGTGGAAGATTCACATGGGCTTCCCAAAAGTAGCGCGAATAAGCCCACACATAATCACAATCTGTATCATACCAGTCACTATGTTCTTTCAACAATTTGTTACATAAAGGCTCAGGTAAGAATTTTAGACTTTGTCTAGGTAGAACATAACATAATTGCACCAAGTCAGTGACAGGATTCGCCGGTTTTTTAACAACAAATTCGGTGTCAAAATACGGGATATATTGTAAAAGGTCACAAAAAAGTGGAGGATAGTTGTATTGATATGACCATCTCCAGTCAGCGCAACCAGACGTGTAATATTTCATTGTCCATTCTAGACCCTCTAAATAGTTGATGCAAATTTGTTTTCTTCTTACGTCATCAATGTCCACATTGAATAGCGATTTATAATAGCGGGTTTGCCAGTCTGGATGAAAAGGATTGATATATTTTTCTAGACTGCGTTCATAAGTGGGAATAGCTTCAAATTTCTTGTATTTTTCCTCAGGTGTTGAATCTGGTAACATTTGTTTCTCTCTTCGGTCGCGACCCTTCGTTTCCGTTTTAATGAATTCTTCTTCTGAATTAGCCAGTGTCTGCACCAATTTTCTGACATTTTTCCAAATGATTTTTTTGCCATCCGTGAGATTTTCAGGAGTACCGCCAATGGTTGCTTTGTATGCATTTAGCATCTTATCTACGCCGCCAGTTCTAATATTTACTGCAGGAAAATGTGGCATGAAATCATTACCGAGAAAGAAACATAGGAAAATATAATCATAAATGCGATTCCGATGTTGTTCAGTAGTCAGAACCTCTCCATTGTTCATGTCCAGTGTAATGATGCGAGCGAGTTCAGGAATATCCATCAAATAAGACTCGTTTGGCTCTAAGTCAGCATTGATGGATTTAATAAATTCTGGTGTCTCTCTAAATAAATAAATTTGCGTGCTAATTGGTAGATGATTTATGGAAAGCATAATAAGATCAGCGTCTAATCCATAGATGATGGTATTTACATTTTGATGTTCTTCTGGAAAAGTCCTGATATATTCAAACAATTTGTGCTCACCTTCACCGGGTTCATCACTTCCGGAAACTATTATTTTTTTTAAACCATATTTTGCAGGATCCTTATAACGTAAATAAATTTTATCATTCAACTTTTTCATAAACATAGTACCAGGTGTAATAGCAGTAGTATTCCACGGATCCGCAGTAACAGACTTGAAAATAGATCGCGAAATAGTGGTTTGATAAAGCGACTTGTAACGGCGACTTCGTTGTTGATCCAATTTGGCGACAGGCGCTACACCATCAAATGCAATAAAAACGTTTTGACATGGTTTAAGTAGGTATATATATTCGTCGATTTTTACACACACTGCTGTAATGATTGCATCTATATCAGACTCTTTTAAAGACGCAAAATCTATAGTACGTACTGCATCATAAATAATTGAATTACAATCCAAATACAGATTATTTACTTGGATTGTAGAATTTTCTATCTTTTTAATAATTTTCGCATGATTTCTCACGATAAAACTGAAATAGCTTGGTATTCCCATTGTTACTTATAATACATACTATACAAAAATACTTTTAAATACATATATTAAATTATATTGTGAATAAAAATATAATATAAAATATTACCTACTTAAAGAGACCCATGCAAAAATATTAATCCAACGAATATATAGGAACAATGAATTCAAAAAAAACTATTTCTAAAAATACCCCTACAAATAGTTTTTATTCACCACTAGTAGAAAAAAAAGTAGAGTTTTTTAAAGACATCATAAAAAGGACAATTCTACATGTCCAAAAAAATAAATTCTTTGATATTTTAGGAATTAGTGATGTTAGTAGTTGTGTAGAAAAACTCGGACAAATTAGTAAAAAAATAGAAGAAATTACTAATAGTACATTTCAAAATGATGCACTCGTAAATTATTTGCAAAATATAAATAATGAATTATCTAGTATTATAAAAATATACGGGACAGAAAATGTAGATGATTTATTACTTATTTGTTTTGGTAACAATAATACAATTGCGCATTCGGAAAAAGAACAATTAAAATATGAAATGCTTAAAAAATATTTTCATCCTACCAGTTACAAATTAGCAAACAAAAAAGAAGAACACACAAACAAAAAAAATGACTCTATAGAAAATAAAAAATCAAACCTAATATGTTATGATGTATCTACTTTTTATAAACAATTTCATATGAAAGTATATGGTATTAAAGTGTTTATCCACAATGAATATTTAAATAAAAGTCTAATCATATTTGGTATCATTGATGATATAGGCGTTGAATTTTTGAATGATAAATATATAAAGGATAAAAAGATGGATATACAAAAAAATATACCTGCAAATAATGAGTTTAAAAATGAACATTTTGATTCATTTATTTTGTCACTAAATTTAAAAGACTATTTGATTTACGAAAATGAATATGAATTATACACAAAATTTACTGGTTATATAAGTCAAAATCAAAAAATAATACAAAAACAAATATCGCAAGTAGTAAAAGAATTTATTTCAGATGATATGTATGTGAAAAGAAATACACTCATTCATTTACTAATTTTTTCTTCTAATTATGAAAATCAATATTTGGCTTATTTATTATACGATCTTCTCTCTAATGATTCTAATGGAGCTGTAGATACCCAAGAACAAACCATTCTATTTGATAGTTTTCCATGGCCAATAAAATATTTTTTTAAACAAGCAATGAAAAAAACCATACAATATACAAACGATTTATCAAATTTTGATATAAGCAAGATTCCATTAGAACAACAAATTTGTTTATTAAAAACAAACGATATAGTGAAAGAAAAAGCAATGATGAAACTAAAAGAAGTTAAATCGAAATCGGAAGACTCTGGAACGAAATCCAGACAATATTTGGATGGTCTATTAAAGATTCCTTTCTCGGTTTATAAGAGAGAACCCATTTTGAATATAATGGATACTATCCGTAGACATTTTAAAGATATTTATGGAAAATATAAGATTGAAACAACCTTTCCTGAAATACCATGTAAAGAAAGTTATACAAGTATAGAAATTTTTAAATATATTAAAAACATAAAAGACCATGAAGACTCTTCAAAATATATAGACAAAATTAAACTTTATTTGTTATCGGGTGATAAAAAAAAAATTATTGAAAATGTTATAATGATATATAATTTATTTAAAAAACATAATAAATCAATTGAAAAAACCAAATATTCGGTCATGAACAAACAACAATTAAAATGCGAAATTGTGGAATTTATAAATATATGTAGCCTTGATGAAAATAAAGAATTATATCATGATCTATTTAAAACAATACCTACAACAATAGTTTCAGATATTTCTTTACATAGTGATATAGATGAAATCCATAACAATATGAAACAAATTACTGATTACATGGCAAATGTAAAGAGTACATTAGACAAGGCAGTTTATGGACACGATAAGGCAAAAAAACAAATAGAGAGAATTATTGGACAATGGATCAACGGACAACAAGATGGTTATTGTTTTGGTTTTGAAGGGCCACCAGGAATAGGGAAAACTTCAATGGCAAAAAAGGGCCTTTCTGATTGCTTAAAAGATGATACAGGCGTTAGTCGTCCTTTTGCTATGATTCAAATGGGTGGAGATAGTAACGGAAGTACACTTCATGGGCATAATTATACATATGTTGCTTCTACATGGGGATCAATCGTGCAGATACTAATGGATAAAAAATGCATGAATCCAATTATATTTATTGATGAAGTAGATAAAATAAGCAAAACTGAACATGGTAAGGAAATTGTTGGAATATTAACGCACTTATTGGATCCCGCTCAAAATGACTGCTTTCAAGACAAATATTTTTCAGGAATAGACTTGGATTTATCAAAGGCATTGTTTATTTTATCTTATAATGATGCTGATGCAATTGACAAGATTCTTTTAGATCGCGTTCATAGAATCAAATTTAATAGTCTTTCTCTCGAAGATAAATTAGTGATTTGTAAAACACATATTCTTCCTGAAGTATATAAAAAAATGGGGCTAGAAGATATGATTGATTTTAGTGACGAAGTTTTAAAGTTCATTATTGATGAATATACATTAGAATCTGGAGTTAGAAAATTAAAGGAAATATTATTTGAAATTATTGGTGAAATAAACCTTGATGTATTGAAAAATCACACGATCATTGATATTATTTTACCGATTCAGATAACGATTTATGATATCAAAAATAAGTATTTCAAAGATAAAAGGGAAATAATTATCAGAAAAGTCCCGGAAGAAAATATCATTGGTTTTGCTAATGGAATGTATGCTACTTCATTAGGAAATGGTGGTACTTTACCTATTCATGCAAAGTTTTATCCTTGTGATCAGTTTTTGAATTTGAAATTAACTGGACTGCAACAAGATGTTATGAAAGAAAGTATGCACGTTTCTTTAACAATTGCTTGGAATTTGACACCAGAAGAGAGAAGAAAGGAACTAAGAGCATTATATGATGGCGAGAATAATAAATATGGTATTAATATACATCCAGGTGACGCATCAGTTTATAAAGATGGACCAAGTGCAGGTATAACGATAACCAGTGTTATTTATAGTTTATTAAATAATATTCCAATTCGTTCCAAAATAGGTATGACAGGAGAGATACAAATGTCTGGCGAAGTTACTGCTATTGGAGGATTAAATTATAAAATATTAGGATCTATTAAAGCTGGTATAAAAGAATTTATTTATCCAAAAGAAAACGAAAGAGATTATAATGAGTTTTATGAAAAATATAAGGATGACAACATTATACAAGATATTACATTTCACTCTATTGAACATATAGATGAGGTTCTTGATTTAATTTTAGTAAAATAGAGTAAACATAAACTTTGTGTAAACTATAATAATAAAAATATATTATTATTATATGGACATATCAAATAAACCATTAAAAATCTTTCAACCATACAATATTCTTGTAACGATTGCATTTTTCTCTCCATTGATACTTATTATAATAATAACTAGTTTATCATTTGTGTTTCAGAATTTTAAAGGAATTATCTATTTAGGATTTTTACTTTCATTTTGTGTGATACGTGAATATATTTATTATATAAATGGCGGGGTTGAAGCAAAAGATGATGGATTGATATGCAATGCAGTTCAATATAGCAAATATGGTAATGACACATTTAGTACATTTGTTTTTGCATTTACTATTAGTTATGTCTGTGTACCAATGTTCCAAAATGGTACGGCTAATGTATTGTTATTTATTTCACTTATTGCTTATATGTTTTTTGATATGTATATTAAAATAGACAAAAAATGTATCGTCAACACTGGTAAGATGTTTTTAAATTTATGTGCAGGTATATTTTCTGGATATTTTATAGTTTCTTTAATGAATTGGGGAGGTTCTAGTAAATTTTTATTTTTTAATGAAGAGTCAAGTAATAAGGAAGTTTGTACGCAACCTTCTACACAGACATTTAAATGTAAGGTATATAAAGACGGGCAATTAGTAGGCAATATTTAGAGATACAACTTGTTACAATTCTTCCAATTCTTCCAATTCTTTAAATTCTTCCAATTCTTCCAATTCTTTAAATTCTTCCAATTCTTTAAATTCTTCGTCTTGTTCCAATTCTTCCAATTCTTTAAATTCTTCCAATTCTTTAAATTCTTTCAATTCTTTAAATTCTTCCAATTCTTCGTCTTGTTCCAATTCTTTAAATTCTTTAAATTCTTCCAATTCTTTAAATTCTTCGTCTTGTTCCAATTCTTTAAATTCTTCGTCTTGTTCCAATTCTTCGTCCTGTTCCAATTCTTGTTTCAATTCTTGTTCAGAAATAACAATCTCTTCTACAATTATATTCGGTTTTTGAACTATTGGTGCAGTAAAAGCACGTAGATTTATTACAAGCCATTTTTTAAAATTATTTTGAACAAGACTTCTTTGAAAGGACTCATTTATTAAATTCATATTTCCTTTTGTGTTGAAATTAATAAGAAAGTTGTTTACAACTGGTATTAATTTATAGTTTTCATATCTTTTTAAACCTAAAACATTAAATAATGGTTTACGTTTTTTAGCATTTACATAATTATGAAATAAATATATTAAATTTTTAAATTCTCTTTTTGTTTTCAATGTAGAAACATTTATTTTTGTTAAAAAAATGCTTGCATCAGTTGAACAATCTGGACATGGTAAAACCTTGCATATTCTTACAATTTGCTCAAATAATTGCTTAGCAATAAAAGGATAAGCACCTTCATGTACTCTTTCTGCTAATGTATGGAATAGTGTCCAAACGGCAGGTCCCCAAACTTCTAGAGATGGCATGTTATAACAAATATATATAAAAAATATAAAGATATTTTACATATAACATATAATAATGTCAAAGGTCTACAACATTGAAGGAAATATTAATTTTTTTGATGAATTATACAAGTCGCTAGATGTTGATGAAAATTTTGATGATGAAAATACATGCTTAATAACAAATGAACCATTAACACACAATTTTGTTCAGCTACAATGTAACCATAAATTTAATTATAATGCTCTTTACAATGATATTAAAAATCATAAACAAAAATTTAATGGATTAGAAGGAAATAGTAGTCATCTACAAACTAATGAAATTAGATGTCCGTATTGTAGAAACAAACAAACAGGATTATTACCTTATTACGAAGAATTTGGCTTGCCTGGATTACATGGTGTCAACTATATTGATCCTAACAGAAAACATAATCCTGTAAATACTCATAACAAATATTATAATAAATGTCAATATTTGACGCCAAATCCTAACTATGATCCAAGTGGTAATAATGTATTAGATCCAAATTTAGTTGATGTCCAGTTTTTTAAATGTTATAATAGTAGTCATTATATTACTAGTTCGTTTATAGAAGGATACACAGGAGAACCGATGTCTGTATGTTTTACACACAAAAAGAAATTAATTAAAGAAAATAATAGTATGATTAAAAATAAACAAAAAGAAGAAACTATAAAGGTAAAGACGGAAGCCAAATTAAAAGCCAAATTGGAAAAGGAGGAAGCCAAATTAAAAGCAAAAGCAGAGAAACAAACTACAAAAAAACCACTAGAAAATGTTGTAATTGGACCTTCTACTATTGTTCCATGTAGTAATAGTGTGTTGTGTATAGAAATTTTAAAGTCAGGTCCAAATAAAGGAAAACAATGTGGAGGTAAACTATATATTGACTCGTACTGCAAGAGACATGATAAAAATAAATATTTAGAAAACACCTTGATATATCCAGAACAAAATCCAAAAATATAAATATAAAATATGAATATAAATATAAAATATAATATCTAAATAATGGAGACAAAGGAACAATTAGTGAATAATATTAAAGAATGGATCAAAATAGACAATGAAATTATACAATTGAAAAATGAAATAAAAGAACGTAATATTAAAAAGAAAAATCTTACAGAAAGTTTAGTATCAGTTATGAAGACAAATGCGATTGATTGTTTTGATATAAATGGTGGTGCTCTTATTTACAAAAAAAATAAGGTAAAGAAACCAATAAATGGTAAAACATTACTATCAGCTTTACAAAATTATTACAAAACAGATCCGCAAATTGCAGAAGATTTGGTTAAACATGTAATGGATAGTCGTGAAGAACAAATAAAAGAAACAATTAAACATAAAGTAGATAAGTAATTTTATAAATGTAAAATAATAATAAAATAAGTTAAACAAATAATTATACTTAGAAGTAATGGATAACGAAGTAATGGATAACGAAGTAATGGATAACGAAGTAATGGATAACGAAGTAATGGATAACGAAGTACAAGAAGAAGTACAAGAAGAAGTACAAGAAGAAGAAGAAGTCAATCCACCAATAGAAACAAAATGTTATAATTATAAAGCAAAACAAGATCTATTATTATATTTTGATGATGATATAAGTTCATTTGAAAAAATATACATTTCATCTTATAAAGTAAATACAACATCATCACAACCATTTTTAAATTTTCTGTTAACAAAAACAAAAATAGGGCAAACACTCCAATTTCCAGAAGTATCTATTTTTAAATATTTTGAACAATATGAATTGATAAATTATAGTAAAATATCCTTGTTTGGATTATGTAAGTTAACTGACTTTGAACATTTTACAAATTCAATCATTTTTAATGGATTTTACAAGTATGAAAATAATTTATATTTATTTTTTGATATTACTAATTGTGAAATAAAAATAAATGATATATATAGTAACAACACAATTTGGTTTTCTATATTAGATGAAATAGTAAACCATAAAAAATTGTGTAATTTTGAAATAGAAGAGAATGTTTCCGACTTATTTATATCAAATGATAAATTTTGTTTTCTAGATGATAATAATAATAATTGTTATGAGATACCAAGTATAAGTTTTATTGGTACAAAAAAAGAACAAGTAAAATTTAAGTATACATTTGGAGAATCATCACAAAATAAAAATGCAATTCTAGGTCCTTATTTTTATTTTACAAACTTTATGAATTCATTTACATGTGAAAATATAGGACTTCAACAAATGAATAAAACAAACAATGTAAACGATTGTATAGTTAGAGTTGCACTATTCACAGGTAAAGTAAAATATATTGAAAATAATATAAGTGATCCAAGTGATGAATCTGAAATCAAAAATTGTTTACTAAAAGATGAAACAATTGATCAACATCATGAACGTTTAACAATCAGAATATCAGACCATGACGGATTATGGTCTAGAGATTTTAATAGTGTTTATTTAGGACATATAGAACTAGATAATGGTATGCATCTAGAAAATACACCAATAATTGTTGTTAAAGAATATGAACAACAATGTCCTTTAAGCTACCATTATGTAAATAAAAAAATGATAGAAGGTGAATTCTCAATACTTTAATATTTTTGTTTTATAGATTATTCATGATTAAATAATCTAAAATAAATATATAGTTGAATGGATACAATAACAATGATAGGTCTAACAATTGTATTTTTTTATTGTATGACTAGAATATTAAATTTTTATGGTGTTAATGAGAGTGATTATGGTGTGTACATATTATTTTATATAATGCTTTGTATATCTTCAATAGTTTTACCAACTGAAGAACCAGTATTTTAAACTTTTTCTATATTTTTAGTAGTAAAACTTCTACTATTTTCCAATATATTTTTTATTATAGAGGTATCTATTTTATCTTTCAAATTATCAATAATTTCTGTTTCAAGCGGTTCTCTGTTATGTAGATTTACAAATGAATCAATAAAATCTGTAATAATTTTATTGTTTTGCTCGGTTATTTTTTTTAGTTTATTGTGTTTAGCAACCTGTATTTTAAAAAAATCATTTTCTTCTTTTTCACGATTTTCTTCATGAAACCATGGATTTCTATAGTTATTTGTAGGAATCAATATGTCGCAAATTTCGGGTTTTATAATATCTTCAAAACCCTGATGTTTATTGAAATTCTTTTTAAATTGTGTAATAATATTTTCTGGAATGTTAGGACTTGTCTCCATTAAACGATCAAATTCTTCTTTACTCATTTTTACCATTTGTTTTACTTCTATTCTCTCTAATGGATGTTTTGCTAATTCAATTTTAATATTTCTGTAAAACTTGTCCCATGCAATACTACTAACACGATGCGCTTCATTTAATTGTGTAATCTTTAAGAATTGTTGAATCGTTGTAACTATACCTGCTAAAAGATTGAAACCTCCTACAGACATCATAAAAAAAGCCTGATATTGTTCAGGAACTCTTTGTTGTGCAAAATTTGCAGTACCTGTTAAGGTAGATATAATAATTACTGGAATTGTATACAACGCATTCAAATATGAATACATTGCATTTGATTTTGAATGAAGCCATCTATAACACATAGCTTTGTCAGCCCATTCAATTAATATAATTTCATGCTCTGGAGACCAGCCATGACTAGGAGTTAATTGATTCATCTCTGCAGAACTAAAAATACTAGCTTTATCGTTACTTTTTTCACTAGTTTTATCAATATTTTCGTCTGTCATTTGTAATGTTAGATTTTCAGCCATTTATAATAAAATATAATATTTTATTTTATTATGGAAACAAAATTGCTTCAATTAAAAACCGATTTTAATAATATTATTAATATTAGAACAAACGTGAAGGGTATTTTTGATATACTACAATCAAAAATTAGTAAATTGAAAGGATTACACGCAGAATTTATTAAAACAAGTAAAACGCAGATGTTTATATTTGGTTTAGATTCCTTTCATTTTCAAAGTAAATTAATTGATATGGAACACGATGATATGAAGAGATTATTTTTGGCTATAAGTAACAGAATGTATTGCGAATATTTTAAATTATATAAAATAATTACTGAATATATTATATCAAATAAAAACGATAAAACACTTTTAAACGTAAAAATGAATAATTATCCGGTTTATAAAGATTTAGAACCATATAAAGAATATGATTTTGATATTATTCAAGATATACATGAAAATATTTTAAATTTAGTGGGTGTTTTAATATCTACACTAAACAATAAAGAAAATGAATTTTTATTACACAAAAACAAGCAAAGTATTGGATTAAATATTGATAATTTTATTACAACTTTTAACTATAGTATAAATGTTATGAAAGAGAAAATAATTATGTTTATTACCTATATAGAATTTTTTCATAAACTTCACACAAAATATTTGAAACGTTTTTCAAATAGAATTCAACTCATGTATTCTCATATAAATCATGATATTCATTTTGATGATATCAAAAAAACAAAGTCGGATGAAGAAAATGATTCTTCTATGAGTGAGTTAAAATATAATTCATTGGGTTCTGATTATGAAAGTAATTCTTCAAATAGTAAAGAAAATAACGAAAGAAGTAGAACAAATAGTTCAACAAATAGTTCAACAAGTGGTGGTAGTATTATAGAATCTATATCTCCAAAATTCAAATTGAAAAATAAAAAAATAGAAATAGAAATACAAGAAACAATCTCACATGATGATTTAAATAATATTTTTTCTAGAATAGACATGTCTTGTGATACAATAATAAATAAAAATCCAGAAGAACTAGAAGAAGAAATAGAAGAAAAGATAATAGAAGAAAAGATAATAGAAGAAAAAATAGAAGAAGAAAAAATAGAAGAAGAAATAGAAGAAAAGATAATAGAAGAAAAAATAGAAGAAGAAATAGAAGAAAAGATAATAGAAGAAAAGATAATAGAAGAAAAAATAGAAGAAGAAAAAATAGAAGAAGAAAAAGTAGTCGAAAAGATAATAGACACTGGTATATACTTATTAGAACCACCAATAGATATATAACTTCTTTTAAGTTGTTTTATTAATATATAAAAAAAAATGAAATAAAGATATTATATATTATTATACAACATAAAGACACTATGGAAAAGAGATTATCTAAAAAAGCCGAAATGTATAGCACAAGTTTTAAAGATAGTATTAGAGATAAGGTAACACAACTGGGACTAACTAAAAACGAACAAGTAAACCAACTTCTTCAATTTATTTATGATTATGAGCGTTTAACTTTTACAAAGGAAGATTTTCAAAAGAGAAAACGTGTGAAAAATTTTGTACCCATATACGATAGATGTTGTGCAAAGAGAGCAAGTGATGAACAATGTACACGCCGAAAAAAGGATGGCTGTGAATATTGTGGAACTCATTTGAAAGGTACTCCGCATGGGATTGTGGATACTCAAGCAGAACCCAAAAATAATACTCAAAAAATTGAAGTGTTTGCTCAAGACATACATGGAATTATTTATTATATTGATAAGAATAACAATGTTTATCAAGTAGAAGACATTATTAGTAACAAAGTGAATCCAAAGATTATTGCCAAATATGTAAAGGATGGCGAAAATTATACTATTCCTGAATTTAGTGTATAATTTATATTATAAATAATTAATTTAAAAATTATAATATAAATTATTTATATATATATGATAAATAATTTACAATCAGAACAAGCTGCTTATGCATACGTTGAAAATTTTATCAAATCAAATATTAAAAATGTAATGAATATAAAAAAATTGAATAATGGTAATACGTGTAGTTTTCTTATAGACCAGACAAGTTTAAGTAATATAAGTAAAGGAATCGTTTTTCCAACATCATTATTTAGGGGCTTTGCTGCACCTAAAGTAAAAAATGGAAAAATTTTTGATGCATCAAATAAAAATCCATCAAATTCATATGCATCTAGTTTTTTTCAAAAATTAATAGATGATTCATTATTATCAGCTGTAACTAATGGTAATAATAATCAGTTTGTAGTTTTTACAATTTCCGCAGATGTTTTAAATAAATTTACTGGTAATTATGGAGTAGTTCAAACTTGTTATTTTGAAATATCTTTTTATATTGATACTATAGGCAGTAGTGATATTTCAGATAGCTCTGTACCACCGACATAAAAATGCTTTTATAAAAAAATATATTTAGCAAAATTTTATATATTTAATTAATAAAATAAATAAAATATATATATAAAATATAAATGCCTAATCTATCAAATGAAAAGTATAACCAGGTTTCTACTGAAAAAAAATTAGCTGTAGTATCAGAAGCAGAAAATTATATAAACGCATTTAATCAACGTAATTTACAATCAATTTTAACAAATCCTATAGTGCATAAAAAGCAATCTACTGGTAGTGTAGTTGTCAATATAAAAATAGACGCTGCTACATTAGCTACTAAGGGTTTATTATTTCTTGCACAGGGACATCCTGAATACTTAGCTCCAAAAGTTGCACACGCAATTGTACAAGATTCAGGTTGGTCTACTCCAGCATACCAATATTTTGGACAACAAGTACAACAGGCAATAGATAGTCAATTAGCACCAACTGCAGAAAATTTTAATAGTTTACTTCTTCCTGTAACTATGGATTTAGCAGATTATAATAGTCTATACTCACCAGCATTAGTAGGTAAAAGCTTATTTTTAAATTTAGATTTGGAATTTGGTTTAATTAAATAAATATATTATATAAAAAAATTAATATATAATATTATTCACTCTATTTTTCAAATTTTAAATTAAAAATATATTTATATAATTTAAAATATATTTTTAATTATAGATTTAATTAACTTGTAGATATGCATTTAATTTTGGATTATATTTTATTATATTAGGTTTAGAATTTTGATCACTAATATATTTTAAATACAACTTAGTACCATCTGTATTTATAAGATAGTTATTTGTTGCATTATATACAGCTGAAATCTTATTTAGTGGAAGAATACCAGTTGCAGTAAAAGAACCTCCTACATACAAACCAACATAACGAGGATCGTATGTAATTGTTTCTACACTTGCATTAAATCCTTCACCTATAGCTGACCAAGAGTTACCATCCCATTTTGCAATATTTTTAACTAAATTTCTACCTAAAGAAGAAAAACTTCCTCCTGCATATAAGTTATTTTCATATGAAATATATACAAGTGTATTTATGAATTGAAATTCATTTACAGAATTTTCATAATCCAAACCATCCCATCTAGTTCCATCCCATCTTGCAACACAATCTGCTATTTTTTTATATGGATCACGTTCATTAATTTGAAAACTACCGCCTATATATAAATTATTATTATTATCAAATACAATAGATGCTATTCCAAAACTGGAAATATTATAATTCTCTTGTCCAATTTCCGACCATTTTTCACCATCCCATTTTGCAAGCTGACCAACTGTATTAGCATTAACTTCTACAAATTCATAAGTACCATCTGGAAGTTTAATATATCCAACAAATATTGGTAGATTTGGGTCAATTTTTACAAAACTAAATATTCCTCCTGCATATAAATTATTATTAGCATCAAGCGCAATTGAAAGTATAGATCCATTAATAAGCGAAAAAAACCCAAAGCTATAAACTCCTCCACCAAGTCCGGACCATGTAGTTCCATCATATTTTGCAATACTATTTACTTCTACACCTCCAACATACTCAAAGTAACCGCCAATATAAATATTATCATTTAAATCAACAACAATAGTAGATACATAATTATATTCATTTAAACCCGAATTTATATTTGCATTTAAAGATTCCCAATAACTACCATTCCATTTTGCAAAATACTTTATTGGTTTTCCTCCAACATTAGTAAAGTCTCCACCAATATAATAATTATTTTTTGAGTCATATGCTATACATTTTATAGTACCATTTGTTCCAGTATCAAATGGTATCCAATTTTCTCGATCATAAGTTTTTGCAATATTATTACAAATAATACCATTTGCACTAATAAATTTTCCACCAATAACAAAAGCAGGATTACCATTTATATCTTTATCATTGGAATTTCGTAAAAAAGACTTAATAATAATATCAGCTCTATTTACTCCAGATAGATTACTATTAAGATCGTTATAATAATTATCAGAAAAAGAGTTAAGTTGCATATTATAGTACTGAGGATCCATAGAGGAAGAAGGTGCAGTTAAGGTAAACATATTTAATTCATCAAAAGAATAAAAAACCTCATATAGAGACAATCTACTTTGATCTACTATAGGTGCTACCGGTCCTGTTTCACCTGTAGGACCTGTAGGACCTGTAGGACCTGTAGGACCTGTAATTCCTAAATGTTCATTTTCAACTAAAGTAATTGTCTGTTCAATTATATCTGTAGTTGTTTGTAATTGTGATTGTGCAATATTATACGCTAGATTTTTAGCTATTTGTAACGCATCATTAAAACTAATACTTGAAGTAGCAGTAGCAGTAGCTGACGCAGTTACTTTTGCTCCACCTATAGTAAAACCAAATACAGATTCAGTAGCAGATGCATAAAATTCAGTACTCATTTTAATTTATTATAATATTAAAATTTTAATTTAAAATTAAAATATAAATTATATAATGGCAAAAGAAGTAACAAAAGAAGAAATAAAAGAAGAAACAAAAGAAGAAGAAGAAATAAAAGAAGAAATAAAAGAGGAAACAAAAGAAGAAACAAAAGAAGAAGAAGAAATAAAAGAAGAAATAAAAGAAGAAACAAAAGAAGAAGAAGAAACAAAAGAAGAAACAAAAGAAGAAGAAGAAACAAAAGAAGAAATAAAAGAAGAAACAAAAGAAGAAACAAAAGAAGAAACAAAAGAAGAAACAAAAGAAGAAGCAAATTATAAATTATTATTTTCAACTTCTACATTTATTTTTCCTATTTTTTACTCGTATCTAAAAGGTAATACTATTTTATCAACAGCTACTGGTGTTGCACTACTTGGTTCATTAAATCATTGGAGAAATCCAAAACCTGGTTATAGAAGAACTATTGATTTAATTACTTCAAATATTTCTCTCGCCGCGTATTTTTACTATGGATATACAAATATTATTGGTTTGTATGCAAGATTGTTTGGATATGCAAGTTTAGGTGTAATGATTTATTTGTATAATAACTCGTATACTAAATTTTATTTACAAGATAAAACCTGGGAAAACTATCATTTTTGTTTTCATTTATTAACAACCATTTCTAAAATGCATGTAATTTATTGGGGTTAATTCTCCATAATAAAATATATAAATGTTATTATGGACGATGAAATGAAAGATATTTTCAAGAATATCGGGATTGAATGTAATGATTTTAGTGAATTGAACGGACAAATCATACCACGCGAACAATTATTATCTGATTCAAAATATGATGAAATAAAGTTACAAATACCTTGTTTAAAAAAGAAATATAGCTCTTCCTTGATTACAAGTCTTCAAAAAAATGCGGATATTTTACAAAAATGGCCGCTTTTAAATTTTGTTAGACAAATTTTAAATATTTATGGTTATACAATGGAACCTGTTAGAAAATCTGATGGTTATACATTGGAAGGTGTAAAAAAATACAAACGTTATTTTATAATTAAAAAAAAACATTGTATATCGTCATCATGAGAGAATATTATCATAGCGTTACGTTATTACCAAAATATACATATACCTGTCTTCCACCATTATCATCCGTTTTTCGCAAGACTACATAACCTTGAACGAATGTATATGGACCAGACCCATTTGTAATTCTAAAAACAGCATTGCCATTTGCATCATATGGATCATCTATAAGCCTTCTATTTATCGAATAAGAAATGGAACCACCTGAATTAAAAATCACATTGTAATTAAGATTAAAAATAGCATCATTATCTGAAACTGGATGAGTACCTAAATCCAATATTTCGTCAAATTCTGGAACATGCATACAACCGATAGAATTATATGAAGGATCGTCGGTGGGATTTAATACAATAGGAGTTATTGAGTCATAAATATAAGGGTAGTTTCCATTATTACTTGCTAAAAGTGTATAAGAAAACCAAGTGCTACTATAATAAAAACTGAGTGACGGAGCAGATCCATCCACTGGCCAGGTAGTAACAACACCGCGAGAAGTCATTTATATAATAATGAATTATTATAATTTAAAACTTAAAATAATAATCACAATAGTAATTATGAAGGTTTATGGAATATTCACTTGTATTTATTTTTTTTTGAATACTCACGCGTATAACACGATAAATCGTACCAAATTAGGATTACATTTATTTATGAGAAAATCAAAAAATGACAATAGACCATTTTATATACCTAAGACCATAAATCAAGAGAATTATTTTAAAATTTTAGATAATGATGACGTCAAAATAGTTATATCCACGGGTCCTGCAGGTTGTGGAAAAACATTATTCGCTTGTCAAAAAGCAATTACAGACTTAAAGTCTGAAAAAATAAATAAAATAATAATAACTAGACCATTAGTCAGTGTGGATGAAGAAATTGGGTTTCTACCTGGTAATATTATAAAAAAAATGGACCCGTGGACAAAACCAATTTTTGATATTTTTCTAGATTTTTGTAGTAAGTCCGAGTTAGATATCATGTTAATGAATGGTAAAATAGAAATATGTCCATTAGCATTCATGAGGGGACGTACATTTAAGTATTCGTTTATTATTGCAGATGAAATGCAAAATAGTTCACCAAATCAAATGAAAATGTTGACAACGCGATTAGGAGTGAATTGTAGAATGGTGATTACAGGTGACTTACACCAAACAGACTTTGCAAAGGAAAATGGATTATATGATTTTGTGCATAAGATAGAAAAATTTAATGAGACATCTGAGTTAATTCAGCATATTCAGTTAGATAGTAATGACATAGAGAGAAGCGAAGTTGTTAAAAAAGTATTGGAAATTTATGATCATGAATCTATCAAAATAGTTGAACCTAAGAATGATACTGAGAAAAATACTACTACTTATAGAGTGTATAATGTAGATGATAAAGATGCAGCCTTAATACCTATTCAACACGTTACCAAATATCAGGATGTATTTGCAGATAGGATAGATTTCTAATTTGCATTTGGAAATAACATCTTATCAATTGTGGTTCTAACACAAAATAATCTGTGTAATATGATTCCTAAAATGAATAATATTGCTGCTACCATTAAAAAAGATGTTTTAGTAAAATATGAAATGAATAATGCACCTATTAGAGTCATTATCACATCTACTATGGCTACTCCCATGAAACGATACGAATGAACACCTTTTCCTGGTTCACCTAAAGCATCCTTGTATTTACATAATCCGCTCATATAATCCACCTTTAAAAAAGTTGGAGCCAAAACTTTTAATCCAACTTTCACTACGTAGAAAAAATGCCGAAAAAAATTGAAAACTATTTTTAAATAATAATAAATTGTACAAATTATTATTTAACAAAGAATGAAACTAGAACAATTAATCGAGATCTTTTATAAGAACAAACTCACCAGAAATATTTTATATCACAATACATCTAAGACAGAATGGATGGCCTTTTATGAATGGGTACATGACAATTTTGATGAGCTTAATCTTATTAAAATGCTTCCCAATCAAATTCAAGTAT
>Ga0209443_1000771_pt1 | contig 21294 bp, 24 predicted proteins | sample LauGreBMM110DCMD_2_FD_187571 | JGI IMG/M metagenome (GOLD analysis project Ga0209443, IMG submission 187571) | Freshwater lake microbial communities from Lake Michigan, USA - Su13.BD.MM110.DCMD (SPAdes) (version 2) | ecosystem: Environmental > Aquatic > Freshwater > Lake | place: Lake Michigan... | reverse complement strand
TGATTATTGCAGATGTAATCTTATTATTATTTTCATTTTTTCACACGGATGAATTCCATAAAGTGATTCGAAACTCGGGGTTTATTATTTCAACTATATTAATTCGAATTTCTTTTTCTGTTAGTGGAATTATAAATACTGTATTGATTGTTTCTGCAATTTTGTTTGGTCTTGCAATTCTTTTTATCCACAATAAATTTGAGAAGCAGTTAGCGAAAGAAATTGAAAAAAAGAGTGAGATTTTAGAATAATAAATTGAGAAATACTTATTCGTTAGGATAATAGTGATATAGAATTTTTAATTACCAACCACACCGCTAGCTCTTGCCCCCAATGACAAGAAAACAATGGCACTAGATAATACTATAAATAGGATATCAAATAAATTCAGATTGGCAAATCTTAGGTTTTAACCACAACTCGGCTCTCAATCGTTATTCTCGATTTGCTTGTAGGCATCAATTACTTTTTTGACCAATCTGTGGCGCACAATGTCTTTGTCGTCAAGGTAAATTATACCAATTCCATCAACATCTTTCAAAACCAATAAGGCTTCTTTGAGTCCAGAAATGGTGCGTCTTGGCAAATCGACTTGACCGGGATCGCCAGTAATCATGAACTTGGCGTTTTTTCCCATACGGGTCAAAAACATTTTCATTTGGGAATGGGTTGTATTTTGCGCTTCGTCAAGAATTACAAAGGCTTCGTCCAAAGTTCGTCCCCGCATAAATGCCAATGGGGCAATTTGGATTATCCCTTTCAAGATGTAATCTTCTAGTTTTTCGTTGGGTAACATATCGCGTAAAGCATCATATAAAGGCTGCATATAGGGATCTAATTTCTCTTTCATATCGCCAGGAAGGAAACCTAAATTTTCACCCGCTTCGACTGCAGGACGTGTCAAAATGATTTTTTTGACTTGCTTTTCTTTCAATGCTTTTACTGCCATTGCTACGCCGGTATATGTTTTTCCAGTTCCCGCAGGCCCAACTGCAAACACCATATCGTTTTTATTTATGGTATCCACCAATAATTGCTGATTGGCAGTCATTGCTTTGATAATTCTTCCTCCAACGCCGTGCACCAAAATATTATCTTTCGAATCCATTCGGCGATCGTCTTGAACATCGTTTTGAATCACTCTTTCGATAACATTAGTGTCAATAGTATTGTAACGGGTGAAATGGACCATCAATCGGTTGAATCGTTTTTCAAATTCATCAAGGGAATCTTTTTCGCCAAAAACTTTGATTGTTGTTCCTCTAGCAACAATTTTCAACTTTGGGTAATACTTTTTAATAGTTTCAAGATGAGTGTCTTGAGCGCCCCAAAAGTCTTTTGGTGCGATGTCGATGAGCTCGATTGTTCTTTCGTTCAAATGTGTTAGATTTAATTAAAAATTAGTCGCCGATAATTATTAGCTTTGCAGTTCAAAATTAATATAATTTAGGTTTATATCCTTGAATTAGTTATAAACAATTTTATGTCAATAATTACCCTTACTACCGATTACGGGCTCAAAGATCACTTTGTTGGTGCTTTGAAAGGTAAAATATTGACCGAAAATTTAAATGCCACTATTGTAGATATTTCTCATAATATCGACCCATTTAACACGGTTGAAGCAAGTTACATAATTGGAGCTGCCTATATGAGCTTTCCAAAAGGCACAGTGCACCTCATTGGGGTTGATGCCGAATTGAATAAAGAAAACCAACATATTGCCATGCAATGGAACGATCATTTTTTTATTTGTGCCGATAATGGAATTCTAAGTATGCTTTCGCAAAAAGTAGTGCCTCAGAAAATTGTTGCGATCAATATTCACGATAGATTATCGGAAGATGCAACCGATTTAGATGTGTTTATAACCGTTGCAAGTCACCTTTCAAAAGGCGGTTCGTTGAGTGTTATTGGCAAAGAAATCACTGCTATAAAACAAGTTACAGAGTTGCAACCCGTTGTTGCTGCTGATAAAAATTCGATAAAAGGGTATGTAATTTACATAGATAATTTTGGAAATGTGGTTACGAATATCACGAAGAAACTTTTTATGGAGGTTGCCAAAGGAAGACCGTATGAAATTCCGTTATTGCAAAAGCGAAACCAAAAAAAATCGAGTCCAATAAAAAACATATGGGCTAAATATTCTGATATTGCAAATGCGGGAAAATATCCAATTAAGAATTACGAAGGCGACAAATTAGCAATTTTTAATGAAGCGGGATTTCTCGAAATCGCTATTTTTAGAAGTAATCCTTTGAGTGTTGGAAGTGCTTCAAGCCTTATGGGATTGAATTATAGAGATAGTATTATGATTGAATTTATATAGGTTTATTGTTGCGAATCAACTTTAAACTTTTAAACATTTAAACAAAAAAAATGAAAGCATTATTATTTAGAGAAATTAAATCCTTTTTTGGTTCGCCAATTGGCTATTTAGTTATCGCTATTTTCCTTATTCTAAACGGATTATTTCTTTGGATTTTTGATGGCGAATACAATATATTAAATTCTGGTTTTGCCGATTTAAGTCCTTTTTTTACCATTTCACCTTGGATATTAATTTTCCTAATTCCTGCCGTTACAATGCGCAGTTTTTCGGATGAAATGAAACAAGGAACCTTAGAATTATTACTTACAAAACCATTGAGTATTTGGCAAATTGTGAATGGCAAGTTTTTTGGTGCCGTATTTTTGATTGTAATTGCAATTATTCCCACATTCATATATGTTTATGTAATTTCAAGTCTTGGAATGCCCGAAGGCAACATCGATATGGGAAGTACCATTGGTTCTTATTTTGGATTATTGTATTTAATTTCGGGATATTCGGCAATTGGAATTTTTACTTCTACCCTATCCGACAATCAGATTGTAGCTTTTTTACTTGCTGTGTTTTTATGTTTTATATTCTATTTCGGATTTGATGGCATTGCGACGTATTTTCCAAGCATCGAAAATTTTATTTCAAATTTAGGAATGAACAGCCATTTCAAGAGTATGAGCCGCGGTGTAATTGACACTCGTGACCTTTTGTACTTTGTGAGCATCACTATTTTATTCCTGTCGCTTACTGTTTTTAAATTAAAATCTTTTAAATTGTAATGAATCGAATTAAAAAAAATAATCTAAAAACGGTTTTATTTACCGTGATAATTCTACTCGTTTTAAACGGGATTGGAAGTCAATTTTTCCATCGGTTTGACTTAACAAAAGACCACAGATACACGCTTTCGCCTATTTCTTTAAAAATAATTCAAGACATCAAAGAGCCTTTGATAATTGACGTATTCTTAAAAGGTGAATTCCCTGGTGAATTCAAGAAATTGCAAACAGAAACGCAACAATTATTAGAAGAATTCAAAGCTTATAATTCTAATATTGTGTTTCAATTCGTCAATCCATTGGAAAACGAAGAAGAAAAAGATACGATAATACAATCGTTTATGAATAGAGGCTTAACGCCGATAAATGTAACGTTGGACGACAAAGGAAAACAGACGCAAGAAGTGGTTTTTCCATGGGCAATTGCAACCTATCACGGGCGAAGTGTGAAAGTGCCGTTGTTAAAAAATATGATGGGTGCTTCCACGGCTGAAAAAGTGGTGAGTTCGGTGCAACATTTGGAATATGCTTTTGCAAATGCGTTCAATACCATTGCTAAAGCAAAAGAAAAAAAGGTTGCCATCATTAAAGGAAACGGAGAATTGCACGATTTATTAATGGCCGATTTCATCAAGCAAGTCCGCGAAAATTACTACATCGGAACCTTCACTTTAGATTCTGTAGCTAAAAAACCGAATGAAAGTTTGTCGTATTTAAAAAATTATGATTTGGCTATTATTGCAAAACCAACCGAAAAATTCTCAGATGAAGAAAAATTAGTTTTGGATCAATTTGTGATGAACGGCGGAAAAACATTGTGGCTTGTGGATCAAGTGAATATGGAAATGGACAGTTTGTATAATGATTTAGGAACGACTTTGGCTTTTCCAAACGACTTGAATTTGAATGATATGTTGTTTAAATATGGCGTGAGAATCAACCCTGATTTGGTGAAAGATTTAATGGCTACGCCCATTGCTATTGCCACCGGTGATAAAGGAAGTGCCGCACAATACACGCAATTTCCGTGGTTTTATTCGCCAATGATTTATCCATCGACAAAACATCCAATTGTTAGTAATATTGATGCGGTAAAATTTGAATTTGCAAGCGGAATTGATACTTTAAAAAATGGAATTAAGAAAACGGTATTGTTACAATCTTCGCCTTATTCTAAATTAGTTGGTGCGCCTGTTGAAGTTAAATTGGAAATGGTTCAAGAAAGACCCGAACAATCAGAATTCAAAAACAAAGGAAACATTCCCGTAGCCGTTTTATTAGAAGGCGAATTTCATTCTGTTTTTGAAAACCGAGTGATGCCTTTTCAGGAAAAAACATTTGAATCTAAAGGGAAAAACAATAAAATGATTGTTATTTCAGATGGCGATATTATCAGAAATCAATTGGATAAAAATTACCAACCTTTAGAACTTGGTTATGACAAATGGACCAATAAATTATACGGAAATAAAGAGTTTTTGATGAATTGTGTCAATTATTTATTGGACGACAACGGACTTATTAACATTCGTAGTAAAGTAGTTGATTTGCCTATTTTAGACAAAGAAAAAGTATATGATAATTATACAAAGTCACAAATTATTAGTGTTGGTTTGCCAATTATTACGCTAGTTGTTTTCGGATTCCTATTCACTTTTTTACGAAAAAGAAAATACAGCAAATAATTGTTAATAAAATTGTTTTCACTATTTGATAAGATTAAGATATATTTGTAAAATGAAATTAATGCAATTCTGAAAAATTCAGTTTTGTGATTGATTAAAAAAACAGCTAAAGATGAAGTTTATAGTATCTAGTTCGTACTTATTAAAACAATTACAAGTGTTGGGAAGTGTTATTAACAGTAGCAACACCCTTCCTATTTTAGATAATTTTCTATTTGAATTGGACAACAAAACGTTAACCGTTTCTGCTTCAGATTTGGAAACTACGATGTCTGCAACTTTAGAAATTGATTCTGAAAGTAAAGGAAGTGTAGCCGTTCCTGCAAAATTATTGTTGGAAATCTTAAAAACTTTTCCTGAACAACCGCTAACTTTCACTGTTGAAGAAAATAGTACCATAGAAATTAGTTCTAATTCTGGAAAGTATGCTTTGGCGTATGCACCAGGAAATGAGTTTCCAAAATCAGTAAATTTAGATGATCCATCTACGACTTTGGTTCCTGCGGATGTTTTGGCAACTGCAATAAACAAAACGATATTTGCAGCTGGAAATGATGATTTACGTCCAGTAATGTCTGGGGTTTTCTTCCAATTTTCACCTGAAGGATTGACATTTGTGGCAACAGACGCTCACAAATTAGTGAAATATGCAAGAACAGATGTAAAATCTTCTGAAGTAGCTGATTTTATTATGCCTAAGAAACCTTTGAATATCCTGAAAAGTATTCTTGGAACTTCAGATGCAGAAATAAAAATTGAATACAACGATAGCAATGCAACCTTCTCTTTTGACAATTATATTTTAATGTGTCGTTTGATTGATGGAAAATATCCAAACTACGAAGCGGTAATTCCAAAAGAAAATCCAAATAAATTAATGATTGACAGAACGCAATTTTTAAACTCTGTTCGTCGTGTTGCCATTTTCTCAAATAAAACTACACACCAAATTCGTTTGAAAATTGCGGGTGCAGAATTGAATATTTCGGCTGAAGATATTGACTATTCAAACAAAGCAGAAGAAAGATTGACGTGTGATTACCAAGGTGATGATATGCAAATCGGGTTCAATTCAAGGTTTTTAACAGAAATGTTGACCAACCTACAATCAGATATGATTATGTTGGAAATGTCATTACCAAATCGTGCTGGAATTCTAACTCCAGTTGATGGACTTGAAGAAGGCGAAACCGTTACAATGCTTGTTATGCCTGTAATGTTAAACAATTAAACCAACCAAACCACTATTTTTATAGCATACAAAAAATCGCAATTTCTTTATTGAAATTGCGATTTTTTCTTAGTTACTAATAGTTTGAAATTTCACATTGAAAAAATAAGTAGCATGTAAAAAGAGATAAAAATTTTTGCTTACTTTTCGTTTAAATATTTCTAATTCAAGAAGCCACCACGTTTCTTAATACTAAACTCGCACTAACGGTTGCCGGAACAAAAAATAACAAAATCGTTAAATTAACTATTCTCCCTCCTCTACCACTTCGTGTGATTTAGAGTAATTACGCCATTTTTCAATACAATCCTGCATGTCTTGTGGCAATTCGGTATCAAAACGCATCATTTCACCCGAAGTTGGATGAATAAAACCTAAAGTCTTGGCATGCAGCGCTTGACGCGGTAAAACCTTAAAGCAATTGTCTATAAATTGTTTGTATTTTGTAAAAGTAGTTCCCTTCAGAATTAAATTTCCACCATAACGCTCATCATTAAAAATAGGATGTCCAATGTGTTTCATGTGAACACGGATTTGGTGGGTACGCCCTGTTTCTAATATACAAGAAACCAACGTTACATAGCCAAAACGCTCTAAAACTTTATAATGTGTAACCGCATGTTTTCCAATAGTTGGATCTTCAAAAACCGACATTTGCATTCTGTCTTTTACGTGTCGTGCAATATTTCCTTCAATGGTTCCTTCGTCCTCTTTAACAGTTCCCCAAACCATAGCAACATATTCTCTTTCAGAAGTTTTAGCTTCAAATTGCTTGGCAAGGTGTGTCATCGCAGCTTCAGTTTTTGCAATTACTAAAAGTCCTGTGGTGTCTTTATCAATCCGATGTACTAATCCCGGTCGTTCGCTGCTATTCATTGGCAAATTATCAAAATGATACGCCAATGCATTCACTAAAGTACCTGTGTAATTTCCGTGTCCCGGATGCACCACAAAACCTGCTGGTTTATTAATGAGCAACAACGTGTCGTCTTCATACACAATATCAAGCGGAATATTTTCTGGATCTACACGGTTTTCAAACGGTGGGTGCGTTAGCATTATCCGAACAACATCCAAAGGTTTTACTCGGTAATTTGATTTCACGGGAACATCATTCACATAAATATCCCCTGCAGTAGCGGCATTCTGAATTTTATTTCGAGTAGCATTCGGAATCAAATTCATTAAAAACTTATCAATCCTTAAAAGCAATTGCCCTTTGGGAACATCAAATCTAAAATGCTCAAATAATTCTTCGTCAATCTCGTCAATCTCTATATTTTGATTATTGTTCATTAGGTAACTCTGTACTTAAACTGTCAATTTGTTCTTCATATCCTACATTTCCATCTCCAAGAACCAAATCAATTTTGGATGATTTAAAGATCTTATCGCCCGGATTTAATTTTTTTCCGTTGCAATACATTTCCATAACCATATCTTTTCCCATATAAGGTTTGTAGGTAATTTCTCCTTCTTCAAGTCCCAACGATTTTAATGTTGGAACCGCTTGTCGGTATGTTTTTTCAATTAAATTCGGAATTCTTACCATCGTAAAACCTGAAGAATTTATCTTAATATAAACCTTTCTATTTTTCTTAACTCTTGCTCCAGGCATAGGATCTTGCTCTACAACAGTGTGTTTTGGGTACCCTGGATTATAATCTACGCTGTCTAAAAGCACGTAATCCAAATTCAATTCGTCCAACTTGTCTTCCACTTGCTCCTCGTTCAATTTGCTCAGGTTTGGGACCGTAATTTCATTCCCGTGATCGGTCGTAAAAGTCAGCCAATGCATAAACAAATAGCCCAAAACAAACACAATTGTTAACGCTACAAATGCCTGAACCAAAAAAACTTTACTCTTTAAATATTCCTTCAAAGTCATATCCTTCTATTTATTGCAAAGATATAAAAAATAGTAAAGGTAATTCGTTTGAAAAAAAATGATATTTTTGTTAATTATTTGGAGCTATTCCCGCCATCATTCCAAATCCTCGCAAAAAAGCTCGGGATTTTCCCTTGTGTCAGGGCTAGGGTTTCAGTCATAAAATTTAATTTTGTTATAAAATGAAAAATATTGCAATTATAATGGGAGGCTACTCCAGCGAATATAAAATATCATTGGTAAGTGGAAACGTAGTCTATCAGTTTTTAGACAAAACCAAATTCGTTGGTTTTCAAATTCATATTCTCAAAGAAAAATGGGTTTATGTTGACGCCAATGATGCCGAATTTCCAATCGATAAAAACGATTTTTCAACCACCGTAAATGGAACAAAAATCACTTTCGATGCCGTTTTCAATGCTATTCACGGAACTCCCGGGGAAGACGGATTGATGCAAGCCTATTTTGAATTGCTACAAATTCCACAAACTTCCTGCGATTATTACCAAGCCGCACTAACATTCAACAAACGCGATTTACTTTCTGTTTTAAAACCTTACGGCATTAAAACCGCCATTTCCTACTATCTCAATAAAGGTGACCATTTTGACGCTAACGAAATCATACAAAAAGTAGGTTTGCCTTGTTTTGTAAAACCTAATAAATCTGGTTCAAGCTTTGGAATATCAAAAGTAAAAACAGCTGCCGAATTACCAATTGCCATTGAAGTTGCTTATAAAGAAGATAACGAAATCATTATCGAAAGTTTCCTTGACGGAACAGAAGTTTCCGTGGGCGTTATCAATTACAAAGGCACAATTACCGTTTTGCCTATCACAGAAATTGTTTCAGAAAACGACTTCTTTGATTATGAAGCAAAATATTTAGGAAAATCACAAGAAATTACGCCTGCCCGAATTTCAGACGAAATGACTGCAAAAGTGAGTACAATTGCAAAACGTGCTTACGAAGTTTTAAAAATGAAAGGTTTCTCAAGAAGCGAATTTATCATCGTGAACGGCGAACCGCACATGCTTGAAATGAATACCATCCCAGGTTTAACCACCGAAAGTTTAATTCCACAGCAAGCAAAAGCAGCAGGAATTTCATTAGAAGATTTATTTACTAACGCAATTGAATTGGCATTGTAATTGATTTAAAGGTCCAAAGTAATCTTTGCACCTCTGAACCTATTTTAAAAACCTTTGAACCTTTTAAAAACGTATGAAAAAAGCCATATTTCCAGGATCATTTGACCCATTAACTTTAGGTCACGAAGATATTATCAAAAGGGCAATCCCATTATTTGATGAAATTGTAATTGCAATCGGAATCAATTCCGAAAAAAAATACATGTTCTCTTTAGAAGAACGCAAGCAATTTATAGAAGAAACTTTCAAAAATGAACCCAAAATATCCGTAATAACGTATGAAGGTTTAACCATCGATTTGTGTCACAAGCTAAAAGCCGATTTCATTCTCCGTGGACTTAGAAATCCCGCCGACTTTGAATTTGAAAAAGCAATTGCACATACCAACAGAAAACTTTCCAAAATTGAAACTGTCTTTTTATTAACTGCCGCAGGAACTTCTTATATCAGTTCAAGTATTGTACGTGATGTAATTCGCAATGGTGGAGAATATGAACTATTGGTTCCCGCAGCCGTTCGAGTGAAAATGTAAAATTATAAACGGATTAAAAAGTTGTTGAAGCTTCTATTATATGTACTTTCGCATTATTAAATAAAGTAGTAGATTATGGAAAGAGCATTAAACAAACGCAGCGATTCTAAATGTGAATTATGTACTGCCACTGAAAACCTAAAAGTATTTGTTGTTTTACCCACTAAAAAAGGTGGTGCTGACGAAAATATATTGGCTTGCAAAACCTGCACCGACCAAATAGAAACCCCAGGAAACGAAGATTTAAACCATTGGCGTTGTCTAAACGACAGTATGTGGAACGAAAATGTAGCCGTTCAAGTTGTGGCGTGGCGAATGTTAAGTCGATTGCGTTCGGCAGGTTGGCCAAAAGAATTGTTAGACATGATGTATTTTGATGACGATACGTTAGCTTGGGCACAAGCCACTGGCGAAGGCGAAGAAGATGAAAACAAAATCGTTCACCGTGATGTAAATGGTGTTATTTTGGTTACTGGAGATTCCGTAGTTTTGATTAAAGATTTGAAAGTAAAAGGTTCTAGCATGGTTGCTAAACAAGGAACATCTGTTAGAAACATTAGATTAGACCACGAAAATGGCGAATACATTGAAGGCCGAGTTGACGGACAAACTATTGTGATTATTACGCAATATGTGAAGAAGATTTAGAGAAGCTTTGAGCTAAAAAATCTACTCCTCCACTTTCTTAACTACTTTTCTGGCAACCTCAATTTTGAATTTCTTACCTTTCATTTTTTCTTCACGAATGTTATGAAGTAAGTCTTTGACTTTGTTGAATTTTACAGCAGCAAACGAAATGAAATCTTTAACTTCTATCAACCCCAAATCGCCTTTTTCGAGTTTTCCTTTTTGAGAAAAGAAACCTACAATATCAATTTTATTCAACTTATTTTTCTTTCCGCCACTGATGTAAATCGTTTGAAATTCAGGTGATTTTGGCAAAGCTGTAGCATTTTCAATTTTCAATGCTTCCATTCCATAATCGATGTAATCCATTTTTTTCTCGCTTTCGTGAGCTATAATATAAGCGGTTCCCGAAGCCAACATACGAGCGGTTCTTCCGTTTCTATGTGTGAATTCGTCTTCCTTTGATGGCAAATGATAATGAATAACGTGTTTCATTTCTGGAATATCCAATCCACGAGCGGCTAAATCGGTAGTAACCAAATAGCTCACACTTCCATTTCTGAACTGAATTAACGAACGTTCGCGTTCGTCCTGATCCATTCCGCCGTGATAATAAGTAGCATAAATTCCTTTTTCGTTCAACGTATCACTGATGCGTTCTGCAGCGTCGCGGTGGTTGCAAAAAATTAAAGCCGATTGCGATTTTAAAGTACAAATCAAGTTGAACAAACTTCCAATTTTGTCTTTTTCTATAGAAACCACTAATTTCATAGACAAATTCGTGCGTTCTTCTTCGGCAGGAATATAATCCAAAATCGTTGGATTAATTACTCTTGTATATTTTGGAATTTCAATATCAGAAGTTGCCGAAACCAAAACGCGCTTGTTTAGTTTTGATAATTTCCCAATGATAAATGACATTTGCTCGTGGAAACCCAATTGCAATGATTTGTCAAATTCATCTAAAACCAACGTTTGAATTTTATCTAAACGGAAAGCCCCTCTATCAATATGATCGGCAATTCGTCCAGGAGTTCCAATTAAAACGGCTGGCGGATTACTTAAATTTTTAATTTCTGTATCAATAGAATGGCCGCCGTAGCAAACATTTACTTTATAATCGGTTCCCATTTTTTTCCAAACTTGCTCAATTTGCAAAGCCAATTCTCGTGAAGGAACTAAAATTAAACATTGCACCGAAAGAATTTCATGCTGCAACATTTCAAATATTGGCAACAAGAAAGCCAATGTTTTTCCAGAACCTGTAGGTGATAACAAAAGAATATTGTTGTCGCTCAGAATGGTTTCTTGCGCGGCAATTTGCATTTCGTTAAGGTTTTCAATACCTAAATTCAGCAATATATTGTTAGAATGGTGTTTTTTATTCATTTGGCAAAGGTAAACCCAATTTTGAATTATAAATTATAAGTTATGAATTATAAATTATTTAGGTTTCTTGAAATAATAATTTGATATTTTCGTAGGAGTTTTTCAAAGCTTCTTGAATTTGTGTAGGATTTTTCCACTCTACTTTGTCGATTCCTTCATCGATTTGACCTTCTGGAATGCCGTCAAAATCGGTTTGCATTTCGAACCAATGTGTGATTTTGAGTTTATAAATGCCATTTCGTTTGAAAATATGATAGGTTTTTTGAAGTTTTTTTATGATTTTTAAACCATTTACGCCTGTTTCTTCTTCAACTTCTCGCATCGATGTTTGTTCGATGTCCTCGCCTTTTTGGGTTCCGCCTTTTGGCAAATCCCACTTTCCGTTTCTGAAAATGAATAAAACATCGCCATTTTTATTGTAAACCAAACCTCCACCAGCTTTGTTAACTGGGATTTTTGTCTTCAAAACCTTCATTATTTCCTTTTCATCAGGATAATATAGGTAGGCTTTTTGAATTTTATTTTGGAATATTTTGACGATAAGTTGTTTGAAATCAACACTTTCAAGCAAGAACAGTTGGAAATCTGTTTCTTTGAAGATTTCATTTGTTAAAAAAAGTGGTTTATCGTTGACAAAAACTTTATACATTTGTACTATGATTTTTAATAAAGACACAGCCGAAAAAACAGCCGAATTGCTTTTACAAATAAATGCAATTAAATTGAATCCACGAAATCCTTTTACATGGGCTTCGGGATGGAATTCACCTATTTATTGTGATAATAGAATAACACTCTCATTTCCAGCGGTTAGGAATTACATTCGAGATGAATTTTCTAAAAATATTGAAAAACAATTTGGAAAACCAGATGTAATTGCAGGTGTTGCCACTGGCGCAATTGGAATTGGAATCTTAGTTGCGGAAAGTTTGGGACTTCCATTTGTGTATGTTAGACCCGAACCAAAAAAACACGGACGCCTAAATCAGGTGGAAGGATTTTTACATAAAGGACAAAACGTAATAGTTATTGAAGACTTGATAAGTACTGGAAACAGTAGCTTGTTGGCCGTAGAAGCGTTGAAAGAAGCGGGTGCAAATGTGAAAGGAATGGCTGCGATTTTTAGTTATGGATTTGAAATTGCAACTGAAAATTTCAAAAATGCAAATGTCGATTTATATACTTTGAGCAATTACGAAAATTTATTGCCATTGGCAGTTTCTAAAAAATATATCAGCGAAGAAGAAGAATTGGCTTTACAAAATTGGAGAAAAAATCCATCAACTTGGGAAAAGTAATAGAAAAATTATTGAAATTTAATTGCCGTTTAAATAATATTAATTCCATAAAAAACAAAAAAAATGAACTTAGAGAGTCAAAAAGTTACCGTTGAAAAATCTACTTCGTATTTATTTGAAGCTTTGTGTGATGTTACAAATTTTGAAAAATTAATGCCCGAAAGCATTGCTAAATTTGAAGTTACAGATGCTGATTCTTTTATTTTTGGATTGAAAGGAATGCCAGAAATTAAATTGAAAATGAAAGAAAAAACAGCTAATTCTAAAATAGTTTTAGGAGCAGCAAGCGATAAATTGCCTTTTACATTGACCGCAACAATTGATAGTCTTTCGGATTCTTCATCGGAAGTTCAGTTGCTTTTTGAAGGTGAATTTAACGCAATGATGGCGATGATGATAAAAGGGCCAATTAGTAAATTTATTGAAACTTTAGCCGACAACATGCATAAATTATAATGCATTTAATACAATAAGGAGACGCTAATTTTACTTAAAAGTTTCTTTAATCAATACAATATTTGAATTTCTTTAATTCCAAAAGTTTCAACCGCATCATTTTCTAATAAAACAGACAATTGACCGAGAGAATTGACATTTTGTATAATTCCCATAAATTTTTCATCTTGAGAATTGGAAAAAGGCATTAGAACACCCTTTTTGAAAAGTTTTTGATTGTATTCTAACCATAAATCGGATGCTAAACCATTTTTCAAAACAGAAACATTTGTTTTTATAGCTTCAATAATTCGAAAGAGCAATTTTTCTTTATCAAATTCGAAACCCATTAAAAACGCTAAAGAAGTTGCTTTTGGAAGTCCCTCAAAATTAATTTGGTTCACATTTAAACCAAATCCAACGATTGAAACAATTTCGCCATTATTCTTTATGGTATTTTCAATTAAAATGCCAGTAATTTTTTTGTTATCTGACAATATGTCGTTTGGCCATTTTATAGTTAAATTTGGAATGGTATAAGTTTCTAAAGTAGAAATGATAGCAAGTGCAACAGCAACATTTAGATCAAAAATTTCAGTATTGTTTTTTAAAACATCTTTTATTAAGACGCTAATAATAAGGTTTTTACCGATTTCAGAATCCCACTTCGCCCCCATTTGACCTTTGCCATTGGTTTGATTTTCGGCAGAAACAACAGTAAAATTTTCAAGCAATTTTTTGCCTGACAGCGCCTTTAGAAAATCATTCGTAGAATCTATGGCATCGAGTTTGATTAATCTCATATAATTAAAATGTGCTACAGAATTTAAACTTGTGTTAAGGTTCAAAATTAAGCACAAAAAATGGTAACTTTGCAAAAAATATAAAATTTTAAATGGCTAAAAATAATAATAGCAATGATGTTTTACTAGCAAACATTATTAAGGGAATTGAAGAAGTAAAAGGAAATGATATTGATATTTTAGATTTGAGAGAAATTGATAATTCAGCTTGTGATTATTTTGTTATATGTAATGGAAATTCTAATACGCAAGTAAATGCAATAGTAAATTCAGTTCAAAAAACGGTTTCAAAAGAAATAAAAGACAAACCTTGGCACGTGGAAGGAATGGAAAATGCAGAATGGGTTTTAATGGATTACGTGAATATTGTAGTTCATGTATTTCAAAAAAACATTCGTGAATATTACAATATTGAGAGCCTTTGGGGCGATGCGAAGATTACAACAATTGCTAATAAATACTAAAGAAATACTATTAAATGGCTACAGAAAACAATCAAAATCCTAAGAAAATTAAAATCAATCCTTGGTTGATTTATGGTGCAGTTGCATTGATTTTTTTATTCATAAGTTTCATAACTGGAGGTTCTAGTTTTGAAGAACCACTAAAAACATCTTCATCAAAATTCAACGAATACCTTGAAAAAGGACAAGTTGAAAAAGTAATTGTTTACAATAAAATGGAGGCGGATGTTTATTTAACTGCTGCGGCATTAAAAGAAGCAAATCACAAAGTTGTTGCAAAAGATTTATTGAACAGACCTAATAAAGGACCTCATTATACTTTCGATATTGGAAATGATGAGATATTCCAAAATAAGTTGGAAGCTGCTGTAAAAGCGAAACAATTAAAGGAATATAGCTTCTTACCAAAAAGCAATTGGAGCGAATTATTACAAATGATACTTCCGTTTGTCCTTATATTAGGACTTTGGATTTTCATAATGAGACGAATGAATGGTGGAGCTGGAGGTGGAGCTGGAGGTCAGATTTTCAATATTGGAAAATCAAAAGCCAAACTATTTGATGAAAAAACAGATATTAAAACTACTTTCAAAGACGTAGCAGGACTTGAAGGAGCAAAAGAAGAAATACAAGAAATAGTAGAATTCCTGAAAAATCCTGAAAAATATACTAACCTTGGTGGTAAAATTCCAAAAGGAGCTTTGTTAGTTGGTCCCCCAGGAACAGGAAAAACATTATTAGCGAAAGCCGTAGCTGGTGAAGCACAAGTACCTTTTTTCTCTTTATCTGGTTCAGATTTTGTTGAAATGTTTGTTGGTGTTGGAGCTTCAAGAGTTAGAGATTTATTTAAACAAGCGAAAGAAAAAGCACCCGCAATTATCTTTATCGATGAGATTGATGCTGTTGGTAGAGCTCGTGGAAAAAGCAACATGTCTGGAGGAAATGACGAGCGTGAAAATACACTAAATCAGTTACTTACAGAAATGGATGGTTTTGGAACCAATTCAAATGTAATTGTATTAGCAGCAACAAACAGAGCTGATGTTTTGGATAAAGCATTGATGCGTGCTGGTCGATTTGACAGACAAATATTTGTTGATTTACCAGATGTTCGTGAAAGAAAAGAAATTTTTGATGTTCACCTTGCGCCTTTGAAAAAAGTGGAAGGATTAGATACTGACTTTTTAGCAAAACAAACCCCTGGGTTTTCGGGAGCTGATATTGCAAATGTTTGTAATGAAGCGGCTTTAATTGCTGCAAGAAACAACAAAACTGCAGTTGACAAACAAGATTTCCTTGATGCTGTTGACAGAATTGTAGGTGGTTTAGAAAAGAAAAACAAAATTGTAACCGCTGAAGAAAAAAGAGCAATTGCTGTTCATGAAGCGGGACACGCTACGGTAAGTTGGATGCTTGAACATGCAGCACCACTAATAAAAGTAACTATTGTTCCTCGCGGACAAAGTTTAGGAGCAGCATGGTATTTACCGGAAGAACGCTTGATTGTTCGTCCGGAACAAATGCTTGATGAAATGTGCGCAACAATGGGAGGAAGAGCTGCAGAAAGAGTAGTTTTTGATAAAATTTCTACAGGTGCTTTAAGTGATTTGGAAAAAGTTACAAAACAAGCCAGAGCAATGGTAACGGTTTATGGATTGAATGAAAAAATTGGTAATATCACTTATTATGATTCGTCAGGACAAAGTGAATATAACTTTTCAAAACCTTATTCTGAAGATACCGCAATGATAATTGACAAAGAAATTTCATTGTTGATTGAAGGACAATACCAAAGAGCGATTCAAATTCTTAATGAAAATAAAGACAAATTGAATTTATTAGCAGATATCTTAATTGAAAAAGAAGTAATTTTCAAAGACGATTTAGAAGCTATTTTTGGAAAAAGAACATTTGACAAGAATTTAGCAGAAGAAACTTCGCTTTAAAAATAAAATATTTTAATTTTTTTAAAAAAATCTTAATTCAAAAATGACATTTGAATTAAGATTTTTTTATCTTTGGATGTTTTGTAGAAACAAAATAAATATAGTAAGCAATTATATGAGTCTTTTTAGAAAATTTTTTGGTTCTGGTGAAGAATCCTCAGAAGAGGAAAGTCATAGTGAATTCAACCGTTCAGCATCAGATTTATCATTACCAGTTGATGAAAGATTCACTTTTAACTTCAAAAAAAATGGAGGTAAATTTTTATATTGTGAAAGTCTTGTTGAAGTCAAAGAACATTTTGAAAACATCTTAGAAGAAAATGATTGGTTTGAATCTGAAGTTTTATGCTTTGATCCAACATTATATAGTATGTTAGACGATAATAAACTAACTTACGAAAAACCCTCAAATCCTAAATTTCTTTTAGCTACTTGTGAAAATTTGATTGCTGAAGAAGGTTCTATTCTTTTTTCTTCAAATCAAATTAAACAAAATAAACCAAACGAATTACCTACAAATATTATAATTCTAGCTACAACAAGTCAAATTGTTGAAAGTACAAGTGATGGACTTAGAATGATTAAAAAGAAATATGTAAAAAATTATCCTACAAATATTACCACAATAAAATATTTCGAAAAAGTTAAAGAAGAAGATTTTTTACACTACGGTAGTTCAGCAAAAAATCTTTATTTATTGCTTTTAGAGGATTTATAAAATGGGTGAAACTCTAAAACGGTCCATATCAGGGGCAATTTACATAATTATATTACTTACTTCGATACTTTATTCTACAGAAAGTTTTTTTGTATTATTTGGTCTGTTTCTGATAATTACCATATCTGAATTTTGTAATTTAATTCAAATAAATAAAGTAGCGCCAATTCTTTTTGGTGCTGTTTTTTATACTTCTGTAACTTTAATTAGTCATTATAATTTAGTTGTTTCAAAAACAATTAATGTAATTTTCCATAATAATATATCCATTTCTGTAAATGTAGAACAGTTAGACCTTATTTTACTAGGTACCACTCTAATCGTTTCAGCAAAATGTATCCTTTTTTTGTTTAATGATAAAATTCAAAAGATAAGTATTTCATCTAAATATCTATATTTATTAGGTTATATTATTCTGCCATTTATTTTTATTACTAAAATTTCATTTGGAGTAAAAGACTATAACCCCAAAATTATTATTGGCCTGTTTATTTTAATTTGGACAAATGATACATTTGCTTATATTGTTGGTAAATCCATAGGAAAAAACAAATTATTTGAAATAATATCTCCTAAAAAAACCATTGAAGGCTTCTTTGGCGGTGTTATTTTTGCAATATTTGCTGGCTATTTAATATCAAAATACTACATAAAAGCAACTTCTGAATTTAGTGATAAATCAATTTTAATTTGGACTATTATTGCTGTAATAGTTGGTGTTATGGGAACAATTGGGGATTTAATTGAATCAAAGTTTAAGAGAATAGCTGGCGTAAAAGATAGCGGAAAAATAATGCCCGGACATGGAGGGATTCTAGATCGACTAGATAGTGTTATATTTGTAGCACCATTTGTATTTTTATTTTATAAAATTTTGAATTATGTTTCATAAAGAAGGCGGAAAGATTATTTTAATTGCAACAACACTAACAGTTGCGTTTTTATTATTAGCAGACACATTTATTGTTACTATTTGGTTACAAAAGGCAATAGAAATTACTGTTTTATTATTTTTATTACTGATTTTACAATTTTTTAGAAATCCAGTAAGAACAGTAGAAATTAACGATAATCACATTATTGCTCCAGTTGATGGAAAAGTTGTTGTAATTGAAGAAGTATTTGAAGGCGAATATTTTAAAGATAAAAGACTTCAAATTTCTATTTTTATGTCGCCAATAAATGTGCACGTTACAAGATATGCTTTGAATGGAAAAGTAAAATTCAGTAAATACCATCCTGGGAAATTTCTAGTTGCTTGGCATCCAAAAGCTAGTGAAGAAAATGAGAGAACTACAGTTGTTATAGAAAATCGTGTGTTTGGAGAAGTATTGTACAGACAAATAGCAGGAGCTTTAGCAAGAAGAATTGTAAATTATGCTGAAGAAGGAATGCAAGTAATTCAAGGAACAGATGCAGGTTTTATCAAATTTGGTTCAAGAGTAGATTTATTCTTGCCATTAGGTACACAAATAAACGTAAAACTGAATGAAAAAGCAATTGGAGGTAAAACGATAATTGCGATTAAATCGTAATGAAAAAAAAAGATTTAGATACCAGATTTGCAGAAGCATTAGAAATCGCAACAAATATGTCTCAGGAATCACTACCTCAAGATGTACAGTTACGCTTATATGCCTATTACAAACAAGCAACTTTCGGAACACTAAATAGCAATCAAAATTCGGATTTTGATTTAAGAAATGCATTTAAAACAAATGCATGGATGCAAATTAGTCATCTATCAATGGATGAAGCTAAAGAACTTTACATAGAAAATATACTTTTATTACAAAAAAAATAAATCATCATGAAAAAGGCATATCCGTACATATTGTATTTTTTTGTACTTTTAGTAGTACTGTCGTGTAAGAATAAAAAACTTACAGAGGTTGTTGAAGTACCACTTCCTTCAGCAGTAGAAAAATTCACAATTGGATCAGCAGACGATATTAAAGCAGATGACGGTTCTTTTGAACTAATTAAATTACCGTATTCATTCGATGCCGTTTCTCCTGAAATTGAAGCTAGAACAATGCAACTTCATTATTCAAAACATTATTTAGCCAATACAAATAGTCTAAATAAAGCTATTAAAAATACTGAATTAGAAAACTTAACCATTGAGGAAATTTTATCAAAGGCCGTTGCAGATAGTATAAATTTAAGAAATAATGCTGGCGGATATTACAACCACAGTTTATTTTTTGAGTGTATTGGTACAAAAGCTGGCGTACTACCAAAAGACACTTTGGCAATTGCAATTGCAAAAGATTTCGGATCCTTTGAAGGTTTTAAAAATCAATTTAAAAATGCTGCAAACAGACAATTTGGATCAGGTTGGACTTGGTTAATAGTAGATAAAAACGGAAGATTACAAGTCACAAATACGCCAAATCAAGACAACCCATTAATGCCAAAAGCAATTGTTTCTGGAAAACCAATATTAGCATTGGATGTCTGGGAACATGCCTATTATTTAGAATATCAAAATAAAAGAAAAAACTATATTGATGCTTTTTTCAATATAATAAATTGGAAAGTTGTTGAAGAAAAATATGAAGAAGCTATAAAAAAAGAGTAGCTGTTTTTAAATTTTGTTTTTAATTGATTGTGAATCATACCTATAAATGAAAAAAATATTTCTAATTCTATTAGTATTATCTGTAACTTTCTCAAGCTGCGAGAAAGACGATATTTGTGACGCCGCAACAGAAACGACACCCAAACTTATTATAGAGTTCTACGACATTTTAAATCCAACAGTATTAAAAAAAGTAACCAATTTAGCTGTTAAAGAAGTTGGAAGCACTTCTGTTATAAATTTTAATAGTGAAAGCGAAATCCAATTGCCATTAAAAACAAATGAAGATATAACTAAATATAGTTTGATACTGAATAGCACGGATGTAACTATTGATAATGAAGATTTTCTGCAATTCAATTATACACGACAAAATATCTTTGTATCCAGAGCCTGTGGTTATAAAACTATTTTTACATTAGACCCAACAACTCCATATATTAAAACTGAAACTTCAACTCCTGACGGATATTGGATTCGAAATATTACTGTTGAAACCTCAAATATAACAACTGAAAATGAAACGCACATCAAAATTTACTTTTAGTATTGCACTAATTTTGTTGTCATTTTTAGTAAATGCACAACAGAAAAAAACAGACAGCATTCCTCCAAAAATTGAAAGATTCGGAATTCGTTTTGGTGCCGATTTATTCAAATTGACCCGTTCTTTTTACGATAAAAACTACAAAGGAATAGAATTTGTTGGGGATTACCGACTCACGAAAAATTACTATTTAGCAGCCGAATTAGGAAATGAAAACAAAACAACTGAAGATGATAGATTGAATACTTCAGCAAAAGGCACCTATATTAAAGTTGGTTTTGATTACAATTCCTACGAAAATTGGTTGGATATGAGAAATATGGTTTCTATTGGTTTACGTTACGGTGCAAGCACATTCAGTCAGCAACTCAATAGCTATAAATTATACAATACTTCAACTTATTTTCCTGAAACACCAACAGTTGTTTCTGGTGAAAAATTCAATGGATTGTCAGCACAATGGCTTGAAGTTGTGGTTGGAATGAAAGCCGAAGTTTTGGATAATATTTATGTTGGTTTCAGCGTCAGAATGAATAGAATGCTTTCTAATACTAAGCCTGAAAATTTCGATAATTTATATATTCCAGGTTTCAACCGAACGTATAATGGCGATTTTGGCGTGGGTTTAAACTATACCGTTTCTTACTTTTTGCCACTATATAAAACAAAATCATCACCGATAAAAGTGGATAAAAAGAAATAACTACTTGATTTCTTTAATTCCTTTAATGAACATCCATTTCATATATAACTTTTCTCCGTCATTTGTTTTAACCGCTTGAAATTTAGGTGCCAAAAGTGTCCCTACTGCAAATGCGGTAAATGGAATCCAAAGTCCAGTTAAATTGGTATAAATTTCTAATAAATAGCGACCCAAAATAAATAAAG
>Ga0209443_1000770_pt1 | contig 21297 bp, 22 predicted proteins | sample LauGreBMM110DCMD_2_FD_187571 | JGI IMG/M metagenome (GOLD analysis project Ga0209443, IMG submission 187571) | Freshwater lake microbial communities from Lake Michigan, USA - Su13.BD.MM110.DCMD (SPAdes) (version 2) | ecosystem: Environmental > Aquatic > Freshwater > Lake | place: Lake Michigan... | reverse complement strand
TTTACTGCCACTTCTTTTGTTTATATTATAGATAAAGAAAAAAACTTGAGAGGAAGAAAAGGTCAGAAAATTAAAGGCAAAGTTGAATATAGAGAATGTTATAACACCATTTCTGCCGCAGAATTGCACAACGAAATGTCTGATGATGTAAAAATATTACTTCGCGAGTACCGTTTGGCTTTAAAAAAGAACAAACGTAAAGATGATTTTAGAGACAAAATTGAACAAGAAGTAATTAAAAAGTAAAATCATGAAAAAAAACTCATACATCGGAATATCATTTATTGTTTTATTGTTTGGGATTTGGACAGTTAAAGAGTTAACTGAAAGATTTAAAGATAGTGGTTTAGAAAAATTGACTAAAGTGCCTTCCTTTGAACTTACAGATCAAGATAATAAGAAGATTTCAGATAAATCATATTTAGGCAAAGTTTATGTTGTGGAGTTTTTCTTTGCAAATTGCTTAACTATTTGTCCTATTATGAATAAAAATTTAGTGCAAGTTCAAGATGAATTTTACGGGAATTTAGATTTTGGAATAGCATCAATTACCATCGACCCAGAACATGATACTCCAGCTTTCTTAAAAGAACATGCTATAACAATAGGCGTAAAACACCCTAATTGGCATTTACTTAGCGGCAATTCAGAGTATATTATGAATTTAGCCAACAAAGGATTCTACATTCAGGCAGGAATAGATACCAAAGCTCAAGGAGGTTTTGGTCATTCCGGACAATTTGCGCTAATTGATAAAGAAGGAAACATTCGCAGTAGAAAAGATAAATTCGGTAATCCAATATTATTTTATGATGGTTTAGAACAATCAGGAATTGACGCGATTAAAGAAGATATCAAATTATTATTAAAAGAATAAAGTAAAAAGGCAAAAGTTAAAATAACACATTATGGAAAACAACATCGAAACTAAATACAAAAAATTAATTATAGCGGTATCTATTATTATTCCTATAGCTGTGGCTGCTTTATTTGGAATAAACCTAAGAAAATTAGGTTATGATGTGGCACCTTTAAATTTTTTACCGCCTATTTACGCAACCATTAATGGAATTACTGCCGTTTTATTAGTAGTAGCTGTAATTGCAATTAAAAACGGGAAAAGAAAACTACACGAATATTTGATGAAAACAGCTATTGCGTGTTCTGTTGTGTTTTTATTAATGTATGTGTCGTATCATATGACTTCTATTTCAGCCGTATATGGCGATACCAACCACAATTCAATTTTAGAAGAATCTGAAAGAATAGCAATTGGTTTTGAAAGAATTAATTATTTATTTATTCTAATTACACATATTTCACTATCTGTAATTATAATTCCGTTAGTGCTATTTACTTACGTTCGAGCTTTGTCAAAACGATTTGATAAGCATAAAAAATTAGCAAGAATTACCTTTCCTATTTGGTTATATGTAGCCGTTACGGGCGTGGTAGTTTACGTAATGATAGCGCCTTATTATGTTAAGTAAATTCAAGAATATAGAAAATAGAATAAAGAATATAGAAGTTAAACGTAGTACTTATGTTCTTTTCTTTATTTTTTATTCTTTATTTTCTCAAGGTCAATGCGCCATGTGTAGAGCTTCTCTGCAAAACGAAGCCAACAAATCAGTTGCCGAAGGTGTTAATGACGGAATTGTATATTTAATGGCCATACCCTATATTTTAGTTGCAGGTGTATTTTACGCAGTATGGCGATTAAAACAAAAGAAGAAAGAAGTTATAGAGTAACTTTACCTTATACCCAATACCTAATCCCATTTACCGATTAATTATTCCATTCCGTCAATTGTAATTTTCATAGCACCTGTTGCAGTTATAAATGCCACAATTCCATTTTCGGAAAGTTCCATTTTTTCAAACACAAAATCGTTTAATTTTCCGTTTACAAAAACACCTTTCATTGGTGAATAATTAGTTAAATAAGGCAGCATATTTTTCTTTCCTTCTTCTAAATTAGGTTGAATAGAATATTTGCAACTTTCTTTAATTTTATTCAAAATAACACTTTGTAACAGCCAATTTGCTGTTCGAGTTAAAATGCCTTTTGTGTTTAAAACATAATTCATTTCTTCAAAATAAATTTCTTTTGTTTCCGAATTATATTTTGGAATTCCTGCCAAATAAATAGTTCCGTTCACTGATCCTAAAACGTCTAATGCAATAATCATTTTTCCGTCTTTGTACCATAAGGTTACTTTTTGCACAGTAATTTTTCTTTTTCCAGAGCCAAATTCTTGTCCCATGAAATTTTTTGTCATAATTCTACTCGCACTTTCATAAGTAGAAACAGCTGCCACAGAAGCATTGAAATCAGATGGGATTTTACTTACTGCCTTTGAAATAATTTTGGTTTTATCAAAACCACTTTTAGGTTTTTGGCCAATTAAGGTTTGCATTTGACATTTCAAACCTAAATTCATTGTAATTTTAGAATTGCTCAAAACAGCAGTTGTACTATAAATTTCATTAGGAATCAATTTGAACCAAGTTTCATAAGTTTCATTAGCCATAAAAGGCACAGAAAGTATTTCTAAAACTTGCATAACTTGCGTTTTAAAGTCGCAACTTTTATTTATTGCCTCATCTATCATCTTAGCTATTTTCCCTTTAAACATAGATAAAGTTGGATTGATGATATACGTAATTGGCATATTTTTTCCCGCAACTAAAATACTTGGACTTTCGCTCCATTCAAAAGCTTCAATTTTAGAAGTAGTATTTAGTTTCCAGTTGGCAAAATTAGCTTTACTACTTAAGGTTATGGTTCCGTTTAAATTTATTTCTCTAGTGTCGTTTAAGCCCATAAATTCGGTTCCGTATTTTAATTTTGCCCAAATTTTTAAAGGTATTACCGAAACAATTTCACCGTTTTTTTCTAGCAATTTAATATCAGAAGTTTTCCAAATTTTCATTTCTGTTTTATCGTCATTTAAAATGGTATCCGCATAAATTAAACCTTTTACGTTTTTATTTAATTGATATTCCACTTCTTTCATACTCACTTCCATCGGCATAGAAATTAGCGATGTTTTATTACTGTACACTATTGGCGCATTGTTGCTAGGTTCTGGTTTTAGTGCTTCTATTTTTTTAGAGGTACTGCAGCTAAAAATCCCAATACTTAAAATTCCAATAAGCAAAATTTTAATTTTTTTATTCATAATCAATGATTCTGTAATACGATTTTAAGAAAACCAAAAAATGTAATTAATATTGTATTGTATTTTAAAATATTTCTGGTATAAAAGTAAAATTTTAATTCCAAAGTGTAACATTTTTAATGAATATTGGTCAAATAATAAAACAATTTATAAAATGAAGTCAGTACATTTCATATTAATATTATTTTTTGCAAGTGTTACTTCTTTTGCCCAAGAAAAAAAATGGACATTAAAAGAATGTATTTATTATGCTATACAAAACAATATTACTATAAAACAATCAGAGTTAGATTTGCAAACTTCAGCTATTGCAAAAAAAGATGCTATTGGGAATTTTTTGCCTAATGTTTCTGCATCAACTTCGCATTCTTGGAATATTGGATTGAATCAAAATATTACAACGGGTTTGTTAGAAAATCAAACTACGCAATTTACGTCTGCCAATTTAAACGCAAATGTGGATATTTTTAAAGGTTTGCAAAATGTAAATCAGTTAAGAAAATCCAATTTAGCCATCATTGCTTCTCAATATCAATTGACAAAAATGCAAGAAGATATTGCTTTAAACGTCGCTAACGCGTTCTTACAGATTTTGTTTAACAAAGAAAATTTAAAAGTTCAAATCCAACAAAAGTTACTTAATAAGAAACAATATAATAGAACTGTTGAGTTAGTGGACGCAGGTAATGTTCCAAAAGGTGATTTGCTAGATATTGAAGCTACTATGGCAACCGGAAATCAGCGTGTTATCGTAGCAGAAAATGCCTTATTATTGTCTAAATTAAGTTTAGCACAATTATTACAAATTAAAGATTTTCAAAATTTTGACATCTCCGAAGACGATATGCCTTCTATGTTATCTACAATTTTAAACGAAACGCCAGAAGCGGTAATCGCAAAAGCGAAAGAAAACAGAACAGAATTGAAAATTGCTGAAACAAATGTAGCACTTGCAGAGAAAGATATTTCTATTGCAAAAGGGGCTTATTTACCAAGTTTAACTGCATTTTATGGTTTCAATACAAGAGCTTCAAATTCAAACGGATTTGAAATAATTAATGGTGTGCCAATTATAACTAGCCCAAAACCATTGTTTGATCAGTTTAGTACCAATAAAGGTCAAAATTTTGGGTTTTCACTTAATATTCCTATTTTTAATGGCTTATCTGTTAAAAATAATATAGCTAGAACTAAGATTGCATTAGCGAAAAGTCAATTGGCAAAAAACCAACAAGAATTAGATGTTGAACGCAATGTTTTTACAGCATATACTGATACAAAAGCTGCAAAAGAAAGTTATGAAGCCGCTTTGCAAATTGAAAAAGCACGTGAATTAGCCATGCAATATGCAAAAGACAGATACGAAATTGGTATGATGAATGTTTTCGATTACAACCAATCTCAAACCGCTTTTGTAAATGCTCAATCAGAAGTACTAAGAACCAAATACGATTATATTTTTAGAATTAAAATTTTAGAATTTTATTTCGGAATTCCACTTATAGAAAAACAATAAAACCATGTCTAGAAAAAAATTATTTATCATTTTAGGAAGTATAGTTGCAGTAATTGCTGTATTAATTATTCTTAAAAAATCAGGGAAAATTGGAAATAACGACGACAGTAAAATTGTAGAAGTTTCCAAAGCAGAAACGATGACTATTATTGAAACCGTTTCAGCTACAGGAAAAATTCAGCCCGAAGTTGAAATTAAAATTATGCCAGAAGTTTCAGGTGAAATTATTGCCTTAAACGTGAAAGAAGGGCAGGAAGTTAAAAAAGGACAATTATTGGTAAAAATCAATCCAGATATTTACACTTCTGGAGTTGACAGAACTGTGGCGTCTTTGTCAACTTCAAAAGCCGGAGTAAGTCAGGCAGATGCTCAAGTAAAAGAAGCGAAAGCCAATTACGATAGAAATAGAAAATTATACGATAAAGGTGTGATTTCTCGTGCAGAATGGGACAGAATAGTTTCTGCTTATGAAGTGGCAGTTGCGAGTAAACAATCTGCATATTATCAAATGAAATCTGCTTCGGCAAACGTTACAGAAGCTAGCGATAATTTAAAAAGAACGACCATTTTTGCACCAGCAGATGGAACGATTTCTAAACTAGATATCGAATTAGGTGAACGTGTTTTAGGGCAACAACAAATGGCTGGAACGGAAATGATGCGAATTGCTAACCTAAACAATATGGAAGTTGAAGTAGATGTAAATGAAAATGATATTGTTAAAGTGAGTATTGGCGATTCGGCAAAAATTGAAGTGGATGCCTATTTAAAAAGAAAATTTGATGGAGTAGTTACAAGCATTTCTAACTCAGCAACAACAGGGTTAACAGCTGATCAAGTAACTAATTTTAAAGTAAAAGTACGATTAGTAAAAGCATCTTATCAAGATTTATTAGAAGGAAAACCGGTTAGTTATTCACCGTTTAGACCAGGAATGACCGCTACTGTTGATATTGAAACAAAAAGAAGCACAGATGTTTTGGCAGTTCCAATCAGTGCCATTGTAATAAAAGACGACACTACTTCAACTCAAAAAGATATAGTGGCAGAAATTGAAAAAGAAGAAGCAGAAAAAAAAGGTAAAACACCTAAAAAGGATATAAAATTTGAGTGTGTTTTTGTTAAAGTTGGCGATAAAGCTAAAATTAGAGTTGTAAAAACCGGCATTCAAGATGATACTAATATTGAGATTTTGACAGGTCTGAAAAAAGGCGACGAAATTATTGTTGGGCCATACACGTTGGTTTCAAAAGAGTTGAAGCCAAATGATAAAGTTAGATTAGAAACCAAATCTGACCAAGATAAAAAAGCTAAAGAAAAGAAAAGTTAGTAAGTATATTTTTTGATTTTAAAAGGCACAAGAAATTGTGTCTTTTTTTGTTTCTTTGCGTTTTAAATTTACTATTATAATGGCATTAATTCTGAATATAGAAACGGCTACAAAAAATTGTTCTGTGGCTTTATCAAAAGCTGGAAAAATTCTTGCAATAAAAGAATTGTCGGAACAAAATTTTTCCCATGCCGAAAAATTACATGTTTTTATTGAAGAGTTATTTTTAGAAACCAACTTGAAACTACAAGATTTAAATGCTGTAGCAGTAAGTCAAGGACCAGGTTCTTATACTGGTTTGCGAATTGGTATTTCTGCAGCAAAAGGTTTGTGTTATGCGTTATCCATTCCATTAATTGCTTTGGATACATTGGAAATACTGGCTAGAAAAATTCAGGTGAATTCGGGAATTATAATTCCAATGATTGACGCCAGAAGATTAGAGGTATTTAGTGCGTTTTTCGATAGTAGCTTCACCAAAATCAGAGCAACTAAAGCAGAAGTTATTGATGAAAATTCATATCAAGAAGAATCAGAAATATTACATTTAATTGGCGATGGCGCGATGAAATTCAAAGAAATTTTAACTGTTGAAAAATTTCACTATTATCCAGAAATTCAATTTCCTTCTGCTGCAGAAATGGGTTTGATTTCCTTTCAAAAATTTCAGAATAGTCAATTTGAAGATGTGGCTTATTTTGAACCTTTTTATTTAAAAGATTTCGTTTTGATTACTAAAAAATAAAATTGATAATAAAAAATCGGGCTGTTTAAGTAGTATAAACAGCCCGATTTATTATTGTTTGAAAAAATTATCCATTCATAGCTTCTACTATAATTGTATTGTTTTTTAGCATATCGCGTAGCATATTTTCAATTCCATTTTTCAATGTAAATGTTGAAGAAGGACAACCGCTACAAGCACCTTGAAGTGTAACTTTTACAACATTAGAAGTTTCGTCATACGAATTAAAAGTAATATTTCCACCGTCACTCTGAACAGCAGGTTTGATGTATTCTTCTAAAATATTAATAATTTGTTGTGAGGTAACATCTAAATTATCAAAAAATTCTTCTTGTTTAATTTTGAAATTATCTGTTTTTTCAATTAGACTTTCGTCAACAACTAAATCAGTTTGTTCTAAATATTGTTTTAAAAAAGTTCTTAATTCTAGTGTAATATCATTCCATTCGGCAATGTCGTATTTTGTGATTGACATGTAATTTTCATCAATAAAAACTTCTTTCACAAAAGGGAAACTAAATAAATCTTTTGCCAAAGGTGATGCTTTGGTTTCATCAATATTTTTACATTCAACTGCTGTGTTTGTTAGTTTTTTATTGGCAACAAACTTTGTAACTGCAGGGTTTGGAGTAGATTCAGCATAAATAGTAATTGGATTTTTTTTCGTAGTTGAATCTTCTATAATAATCTGCCCGCCTTTTGTAATAAAATCCTCAATTTGTTGTGCCACTTCTTCTTGAACGTCTTCCCATTCTACAATTGAAAATTTTTCAATAGCAATAAAATTTCCTGAAATGTAAACGGATTTTACAAACGGCAGAAAAAATAATTGCTTCGCTAAAGGAGATTTTGCAGTTTCATCAATATTTTTAAACTCGAAATTTTGATTTCTAGTGATAAAATCTTCTAATTCAAATTTAACAATTGATATATTATTTGTCCTTTTTATGGATATTTTACTCATTTAAGTATATTTTTTTTGCAAAGATATAAACATTCATTGAAGTAAAGTTATATAATTGAAGATTATAATTTTGTTAACACAATTACTAAAAATATAAAACGAAAATAATTTTTATTTTTAACTAATTAATTTCAACTGATTTCCAATTAATGGCAACTTATCCAATTAAAACAGTTTAATTTTACTAGACAAAATCCTGCAATTAATTTTATTATTAGTTGTTTTTACGTAAAATGTTTAAAACATTAATAAATTATTTTCTAAACATTCAATATAAATATTTGCAACTACAAGATTTTAGCTAAAAATATTTATCCATTTCAAAATATTATTTTACGATTCAACTTATAACTTTAATTAGAAGCTGATGTTACACCAATCCAAATATGTATTAAGGTCAAATTATTTATGATTTCCTATACTAAAGATTTGACCATCTCAATAAAATAAGTTTTAGCAATTGATTATCCTAAATATTTTACACCAAATGGAGTTGGAATTCATGATACACGGAAAATTATTGGATTAGAAGTAAAACATAACGCAAAAATTTATATATTTGACCGATATGGAAAACTAATGAATCAAATTGATCCATTAGTTGAAGGTTGGAACGGTAAATATAACTGCGAAGACGTACCATCAAAGTATTTTGGTTCACAATTGACTATACAGAAAAAGAACAACAAAAAATATTTAAAGCCCATTTTTCGTTAAAAAGATAAGACAAGATTACTATGAAACTAAGAAATTTATTACTACTTAACCTAATTATTTTTTTTCAATTAGCATATTCTCAAGAAGGAATTGCTGTTTATACAGATTATTTAACGGATAATTATTATTTGATACATCCATCCATGGCGGGTGCAGCAAACTGCGCCAAGTTAAGAGTTACAGGAAGACAACAATGGTTTGGTCAGCAAGAAGCGCCATCTTTGCAAACAATGAGTTTTAATACCGCTTTAGATGAAGATGGAAAATCTGGAGTAGGAATAATTGCTTTTAACGACAGAAATGGATACCATTCACAATCTGGAGCAAAATTAACATATGCACATCATTTACTATTTTCACGAACGAAAGCTGATTTAAATATGCTTTCTTTCGGATTAAGCACCGCATTTATTCAAAGTAGATTAGATGAGACAGCATTTAGGGTTTTTGATCCTCAAATTTATGGAGGGATTACTCAAAAAGATTCCTATTTTAATATAGATATTGGAGCTTCTTATCAATATTTGGATTTTTTTACACACGTAACAGTTAAAAATTTCATTGCTAGTAGAAGAGAATTGTATTTAGCAGGAGTAGAATCAGATAACCTAAGAAAATACTTATGGAGTGTTGGTGCAAATTTTGGTGACACGGACAACATTTCTGTAGAACCTTCATTTATGTTTCAAGTAACGGAACAAACCGGAGAAAAAGCTATTGATTTAAATGCAAAAGTATATAAAGCAATGGATTTCGGAACTATATGGGGAGGTCTTTCTTACAGAACGAGTTTTGAAGGCACACAATATACAAAAGAAAAAGGGGTAGTAAATACTCAGAAATTACAATATATCACACCATTTGTAGGTGTTAATTTCAAACAATTTATGTTTGGTTATTCGTATAACCAACTGATTGGAGATGTTAAATTTGATAATGCAGGATACCACCAATTAACCGTTGGATTGAATTTATTCTGTAAACCGAAAGCATACGACTGTAATTGTCCAGCCGTTTCAAACTAATATAATTAATCCCGAATTTCTCGGGTTTTTTTTTAATTTTTTTTATGATTATTAAAGAAGTTAGAGGTAAAAAACCAGCCATTCCTGCAGATTGTTACGTTGCTGAAAACGCCACTATTGTAGGTGATGTTTCTTTCGGAGAAAAATGTAGCGTTTGGTTTAATGCCGTAATTAGAGGAGATGTAAATTTTATTTCAATAGGAAATAAAGTAAATATTCAAGACGGAGCAGTAATACATTGTACCTATTTAAAACATCCAACTATTATTGGGAATAATGTTTCTATCGGACATAATGCCATTGTTCATGGATGTACTATTCATGATAATGTTTTGGTAGGAATGGGTGCTATAATTATGGATGGTTGTGTGGTTGAAAGTAATTCGATAATAGGAGCGGGGAGTGTGTTAACTCAAAACACGCATGTTGAAAGCGGGTTTATTTACGCAGGCAATCCTGCAAAGAAAATAAAAGCATTGAATACAAGTGATTTTGCCGGCGAAATTGACCGCATTTCTAATAATTATGTAATGTATTCAAGCTGGTTTAAAGAAGACTAAAAAGCCGTATAAACCACATTAAATTCGGAACCTATTAGTTGTTGCATTACCTCTGGCGGGTTGTTGATGTAAAAGGAATGAAACACTTCATTAGAAGTATTAAATAAGTTATTTACTTCTAAAATATGTTTGGTTTGTTTGGCAACTGCTTCACCAGAATCAATAATTTTAATATGATTAGGGATTATTTTTTTTATTTGCGGAATCAAATAGGGATAATGCGTACAGCCCAAAACCAAACAATCAATATCTTCGGCAACCATTGGTAGTAAGTATTCTTTTAGAAGTTGTGTCATTTTTTCAGAATGCATCGCACCACTTTCTATAAGTTGAACCAATTCGTAACCAATTTGCTCCACTACTTTCACATCCGAATACAAAGCAACAGTTTGATGAAAAAGCGTACTATTTAAAGTGCCTTGCGTAGCTAGAATCCCTATTTTTTGAGTTTTCGTATGCAATGCTGCGGGTTTAATAGCGGGTTCGATTCCAATAAAAGGAATGTCATAATTGGCTCTTAATACTTTGATAGCATTTGTAGTAGCCGTATTACAAGCTACAATAATAATTTTGCAATTTTTGTTTAGTAATATCTCTGTATTTTTTATACTTAACGCAATTATTTCTTCCTGACTTTTTTGGCCATAAGGTGCGTTTTTGCTGTCTGCTAAATAGATGGTGCTTTCATTTGGAAGAAGTTCGTATACTTCTTTCCAAATGGATGTGCCTCCTACTCCAGAATCGAAAAGCCCTATTGGATTTTTGTTACTCATAAAACAAATGTAAAAAAAAACTGCTCAATCTAAAAATAAGATGGAGCAGTTGTAGTATTTTTTTAAGTTTTATTAAAAACCTAATTCTTTTTTAACATCAGCTAATAAATCCATTCCGTCAGCTAATAAAACACCACTTCCTACAGTAGAGTCTAATACGTATTGAACGCCTTTAGCACGAGCTACTTTTTGGATAGCTGCTAACGCTTTTTCTGTGATTGGTTTTTGTAATTCAATTTGTTTATCTTGTAATGATTTTGAAGCATCATCTTGATATTTTTGAATTCTTGTTCCCATGTCTTGCATTTCTTGAGAACGCGTTTGATTTAATAAATCTCCAGCAGTTTCTGCTTCTTTTTGATATTGAGCTGCTTTGGTTTGGTATTCTGCTACTAATTTTTTGTATTCAGAATCATAACCTTCTCTTAATTTTGTTAATTGAGCTTCTGCTGTTTTCATAGCTGGCATAGTAGTCATTAAAGCACTTACATCAATATGTCCAACTTTAGTTTGAGCTGCGGCAACTTGTGCACCAAAAAATAGTACTATTGCAATAATTAGAGTTTTTAACTGTTTCATTTTAATTTAATTTAATAAGGGTTATTTAATTTTGAGTTAGTTATTCGTGTTTATTTATTTTCTTTTTTCTTATTTAACAAAGCATCTCTTTTTGCTTTTTGATCGTCTAATAATTTCTGACGTGCTTCTGCTCTTTCTTTTAAAAGCGCCGCTCTTTTGTCATCTGCTTCTTTTTTCTTAGCTGCGGCAACATCTTTACGTTCCTGTAATTTTTTTTCTCTATCGTCTTTTGTAGCTTGTACCGCTTTCTCTTTTTCTAATATTTCAGGATTTTCAGTAGTATCAAATTCTCTTACATCTTTAGTATCTTGAATTTTTTGTTGTTTTTTAGTTAGTTCAACTTTTTTGCCTGCTCTTTCTAATGCTTTTAAAACAAAACCGCTTATGTCAAAACGTTCCGCTGTGAAAAGCATCGTTAAATCAGATGATTTATCAAATACGAAATCGTAATTTCTTTGTACTGCTATATCTTGAACTATATTAAAAACTTGGTCTTGTATAGGTTTTACTAAAGCTGATTTCTGGATCATTAAGTCGCCTTGTGGTCCAAATCGTTTTTGTTGGTAATCCAGCATGTCTTTTTCAAGAACGTTGATTTCTTCTTCTTTATCGTTAATTAATTCTTTTGTTAAAAGTACTTTTTCAGAAGCTAATGCATCTTTCAGTTTTTTAATTTCAGATTTTTTAATTTCAATTTCTTGTTTCCAAGCAGCTGCTTTTTGTTCCAATTGATTTTTAGCTTCGGCATATTCTGGAACTTTTTCCAAAATATAATCCATATCTATGTAACCAATTTTTGTTGTTTTTTGCCCTTGTACTGCAAATAAAACAAAACTAAAAAGTAAAACAAAATATTTTTTCATAATTGTAAATGTTAAATTCAACTATCGTGCCAAAATTTAAAATTGTTGACCAATGATAAAGTGTGTTTGCCACCCACTTTTTATAGTATCACCAGGAATTGGATCAAATCCGTGAGCAAAGTCAATACCTAATAAACCAAACGCTGGCATAAATACTCTTAATCCTAAACCTGCTGAACGTTGTACTTTAAAAGGATCAAATGTTTTAAAATTATCAAAAGCCGCACCCGCTTCTACAAAACTCATAGCATAAATTTTAGCTGATTGTTTCATGGTAATTGGGTATCTTAATTCCATAGAATATTTATTATACACCGTACCTCCGTTTTGCGAAGATAATGAATTATTTGGATATCCACGTAATTGGATTACCTCTCTACCGTCTAATGCAAAATTTGCTAATCCATCTCCTCCAACAAAAAATCTCTCAAAAGGCACAATACCTCTATCTTGATTGTAAGCACCTAAGAAACCAAATTCGGCTCTGGTACGTAAAACAAATTTTTTGTATATTTTAGTATACCAATCACCACTAAATTTTACTTTGTAAAATTCTAAATATTTAAAACGTTCTTGGTCTACTAAACTTTGATCGGCAACAGCTTCTGTATAATTGAATGTGTTACCACCTGTTGCATTAACATACACGGGTAACACGTTTCCGTTTGCATCTGTTGGGAAAACAGTATTATTTCTTAATTTATATTCTTCTTTGTTTTGTAAATTGGCATAATCTATACCATTAAATAAAGAATATGGTAAAGAAAATTTAGCAGAAACTGAGAAATTTGAACCTCTATCTGGGAAAATTGGGTCTAAACCTCTGCTGTCTCTAGTTAAAGTTGTATTAAATGCTAAGTTTCTTGAAGCACCATTTCCAAAGGTAAATAATCCGGTGTTATAATTATTTAAATCATAATAAGAGAAAGAAATAGAATTAGATATACTAAAATAATCATCTGGTACTTTTAACCTTTTTCCGTAACCAACGGTTAAAGTAGAAATATTAAAACTTTTATCTCTGGTTACATTTCTAGATCTGTAATCAAATAAAAATTGTTTACTGTGTGAAATGGATGTGAAAAAACTAATTGGTTTTTTTCCGCCCAACCAAGGTTCTGTAAATGACAAGCTATATACTTGAAATCCCTGACTGGCTTGTAAACGTAATGACATTTTTTGGCCATCACCCATTGGTAAAGGTTGGTAAGCTTTTTTATTGAAAATATTTTTTAAAGAAAAATTATTAAATGATAGACCTAAAGTCCCGATGAAACCTCCGGCACCGTAACCTCCTTGTAATTCTACTTGACTAGAACCTTTTTCCACTAAAGTCCAATCTAAATCTACTGTTCCAGCAGCTGGATCCATATTTACCGGTTCTGGACGAATGGCTTCCGCATCAAAGAATCCTAATTGTCCTAATTCTCTAACAGAACGAATAACCAAATCTTTATTCCATTTTTCTCCTGGTCTGGTTCTTAATTCTCTATAAATTACTTTATCGTTGGTTTTGTCGTTTCCTTTAACCGTAATATTATTAAAATAGGCAATTGGACCTTCAGAAATTCTGATTTCGAAATCGATAGTATCGTTTTCTGTTTTAACCTCAACTGGATTGATGTTTGACCACAAATACCCATTATTTTGATATAAATTGGTGACATCTTCAGCGTCGGGTGAAGTTTTGTCAGCAATTCTTTTTTCTAACAAAACACCATTATAAATTTCTCCTCTTTTAATTCCTAAAATTGAATTTAAAGCTTGATCTGTATAAACCGTATTTCCTAAAAATCGGATATCTCCAAAGTAATATTTTTTGCCTTCTTCAATATTTACGTCAATATTTATTTTGTTGGTTTCTTTATTATATACCACACTTTCGCTAACTACTCTAGCGTCTCTATAACCTTTTTCTTTGTAATTTGTCACCAGCGTTCCTAAATCTTCTTTGTATTTGTCTTTTACAAATTTTGAGGATTTAAAAACCCTGTAAGATCTCTTTTCTTTTGTATTTTTAAATGATTTTTTAAGTTTTTTGTCTGTTAATTGTTCGTTTCCAACAAAATTAATTGCGCTAATTTTTACTTTTTCTCCTTTATCAATAAAAACCACCATATCCACTTTAGTATTTGTAGAATCGGCTAAAGTGTTTATCGTTACTTTGGTGTTAAAATAACCATCTTTTTTAAACTTATTTTCAATGTAGTTTTTGGTGTTTGTAATTAGGTTATCGTTTACAATTTTGCCTTTGTTTAATTCGGTTTCTTTTACAACATCTTCTCTTTTACCTTTTTTAATACCTTTAATTTTTATGTCATTTAGTTTAGGCAATTCGTATAATTCTAGCTCTAGAAAAATAGTTTCTCCTTCAATTTTTTTCACATAAAAGTTTACGTCATTAAAAAGGCCTAATTTCCAAAGTTTGGTAATGGCTAAACTAATTTCTTCTCCTGGAATTCTGATTTTACTACCAATTTCAAGTCCAGTAAATGTAATAACGGTTTGTTCGTTAAAAGAAACTTTTCCGGTTACTTCTACACCAGAAAGTATATATTCTTTTCCTTTTTCTAAGTTTGTTTCTTGTGCATTTATTGTATTTCCTATTAATGATAGGATAAATAAAAATAGTATTCTGTTTTTAAACATTGTCAATTTATCTAATTTGTTCGCTAGTTTTTCCAAATCTTCTTTCTCTTTTTTGATAACTTAATATTGCTTTATACAGTTCTTCTTCATTGAAGTCTGGCCAAAGCACGTCTGTAAAATAAAATTCAGCATAAGCAATTTGCCATAAAAGAAAATTACTTATCCTGTGTTCGCCACTCGTTCTTATTAATAAGTCAACATCTGGCATATTTTGCGTGTAAAGATGCTGATTTATAATTGATTCTTCAATAGCATCTACTGAAATTATATTATTTTTAACTTTTTCGGAAATTATTTTAACAGCATTTATGATTTCATCTCTTGCACCATAACTTAACGCCAAGGTTAAAGTCATTCTGCTATTTGTTTGTGTTTTTTCAATAACTTCTGTTAATTCTTTCTTAACTCCGGTTGGTAAATTGTCTAAATTCCCAATTGCATTTAGCCTGATGTTATTGCTTTGTAATGTTTTTAATTCTTTTTTTAAGGCACTAACTAATAATTTCATTAATGTGTCTACTTCAATCTTGGGGCGGTTCCAATTTTCTGTTGAAAAAGCATAAAGCGTTAAAAATTCAATACCTAATTTAGCGCAGCTTTCAACAGTTTGTTTTACAGATTTGGTCCCTTTTTCATGACCAAACACACGCAACATTCCTTGGTTTTTTGCCCAACGCCCATTGCCATCCATAATTATGGCCAAATGTTTTGGTAAGTTATTTTTATCTATTTCTTTTTCCATTCTATTCAGGTGCGCAAAAACATGGGTTTTTACCAAAAGTATAGGTTAATGTAAATCCTGTAAATACAAACCAATCTTTGTTGTTTAAATTTCCAAATTTTAATGTTTCCAAATTTTTATTTAAAGGATTATTTCCATCTAAATTATCAGTAAATGTATATCTAGCGCCTGTCTCCAATCCAATAACCAAATGATTTGTTAGCTTTGATTTTATTCCAAAAACCATAGGAATAGCCAACGAATAATGTTGATAATCTATTTTACTTTCAGTACCAATTACATAAATTTCATCGTAAACAAAAGCTGAAATTCCAGAATACACATAAGGTGTAAACGTAAAATCAGATTGATGCAAATCGAAATCCAAAAAATTAAATTCTAAACCTGCTGAAAATTCTTTGATATTATTTTTTATTTCAAAACCTCTATTTTTTCTATTTGGCGCGTTACTTTCTTTGTCTTTTGCTGTAATAGATGCCATTTTATAAGAAAAGCGCCAAGAATGTCTGGTGCTTTTGTTCCATTTGTATAATACCCCGAACGCCATGTCATTTGGAGACAAATAGTTTTCTTTTCCTACATCACCAATATAATTACTACCACCTACAAAAACGCCTAATTCGTGAATTTGTCCGAATGAAGTAATGCAGAATAAAAGCCCTATACTATTTAATAAAAATCTTTTCATTTTTTTAATCGTTTGCAAATATAATAATATTGATGTACTAACCATCTTAAACCAAGTTTTTTTGATGAGTAACTTGATTTAATAACGCAAAAAAATGAAAATTCGTGTGTTAATTCCTTTTGTCTTCTCCCCAAAGTAGTTTTTTTCGAATTGTTCTTAAAAAACCTTCTTCGGGAAATTCGATTATTGAAATATAAAAATCTGATTTTTTAACTGTTAGGGTAGTTTCGTTAGAAACAGAAGTTAATCTGGAATCTAATGAAACCAAATATTGTTCTTCTCTTCCTTTTATTTTTATAGTTAATTCAGAATCGTCAGGAATAATTAAAGGTCTGGCAGTTAAATTATGCGGTGCAATGGGGGTGATTACAAAACAATTTGACGTAGGCATAATTACGGGCCCACCACAACTAAGCGAATACCCGGTAGATCCTGTAGGAGTAGAAATAATTAATCCGTCTGCCCAATATGAATTTAGATATTCATTATTAATATAGGTTTCAATAGTAATCATGGAAGTGGTGTCTTTTCGGGAAACCGTAATTTCATTTAAAGCAAAATTAATATCTTCTAAATCAACATTTTCAGGATAGGAGTGCAAACTTACTAAGGTTCTTTTCGAAATAGAAAAATCATTTGCTACTACACGTGTTAATAATTTTTCGATATTTTCTTCCTGAATTGTTGCTAAAAAACCCAATCTTCCTGCGTTAATTCCTATAATAGGTAAATTGTAATTTCTTACAAAAGTGGCAGCTCGTAAAATAGTTCCATCTCCACCAATACTTATTAAGTAATCAAAATTATCTTTCAAACATTCGTGAGAATCAAATGTGCTGTATTTTGATAATGCGACCTCGTTTTCAATTAATTTATCATAAAAAATTTTATAAAAACAAATTTCAATATTATTTTGCTCTAAAAACGCCACTACTTTTTCTACTATAGAATGGGTATTGTTTTGATAATATTGACCAAATACAGCTATTTTCATTTTTGAATTTTTATATATTTAAATATTTGTTTAAATAATCGGAGCGTTCTTTTAAATCGGCAAGATAAGCATCTTCTTGGTGTTCAGATAGAATAGTATAATTATACCTACGAAATGTTTGCATGATTTCGTTAAAATTATTCTGAGAAATTTTTAATGTAATTTCGGTTTTCGTTGTCGATTTATATGAAATAAAAACACCTAATAGTTTAGCGCCGTTACTTTCTACAATTTGACAAATTTGGCTAAACGTAAAATCTGCGGTTTCTTTTTCAATAACAATAGTGCTTCCGTCTTCTTTAACAAAAGCGGTTTCATTAAAAAAATGAAGCACATCGTCAAGTTCATAAAAACCTAAATAATTATTTTTGTCATCTAGAACTGGTAAAAGATTGGTATGATTTTTTGAAAATTCTTCTAAAACATCAAACCAATTCATATCGTTTCGAACAAAAAAACGAGTCAAATTATATTTATGATCATTTATGGCATCTGTGTCTGAAAAAAGGTCTGTGTCTTCTTTTGAAATAGAACCTAAAAAGACATCTTGGTCTAAAATTGGGAAATGAGTATAATCTACATCCAAAAATAAATCTGCGGCATCAGAAACTGCATCACTAACCTGTAAAGCTTTATATTGATTGTTTATAAAATCTGTAATTTTATTCATGTTTCTAATTTCAAAACTATTGCAAATTAAGTAAAAAATATAAATTAGTCTATTTTTGTTTGTAATTTTGTACAAATTAAACACAATTATGACAAAGTTATCGGTTAATATTAATAAAATTGCAACTTTAAGAAATGCACGTGGTGGTAATGTTCCTGATTTGTTGCAAGTGGCAAAAGATATTCAGAAATTTGGTGCCCATGGTATTACTATTCATCCCCGTCCAGATGAAAGACATATTACGTATCAAGACGCACGAAATTTAAAAAATGTTGTGTATACTGAATACAATATTGAAGGAAATCCGCAACATAATTTTATTGATTTAGTTTTAGAATGTAAGCCCAATCAGGTAACTTTGGTTCCTGATGCAATTGGAGCAATTACTTCAAATGCAGGTTGGGATACCATAAAACACCAAGATTATCTGACAGAAGTTGTTCAAGAATTTCAACGTAATAACATTCGCGTGTCTATTTTTGTAGACCCCATTGAAGGAATGGTTGAAGGCGCCAAAAAAATAGGTACAGATAGAATTGAATTGTATACTGAAGTGTTTGCGCACCAATATGGATTAGGAAATCATTCAGCAATTGAGCCTTTCATAAAAGCAGCCCTTAGAGCAAATGAACTTAATTTAGGTATAAATGCAGGACATGACTTGAGTTTAGATAATATTAAATTTTTTAAAGACAATATTCCAAATTTATTAGAAGTTTCCATTGGTCATGCCTTAATTTCAGAATCTTTATATCTTGGTTTAGATAATGTAGTGAATATGTATTTGAATAAGCTAAAGGGTTAAAGTAAAAAGTATAAAGTCTTTCGAGTACTTTATCTTTAAAATTTCACCTAACAAAACTTTTAACAAAAAAATGCTATACTCAAAAATAGAAGGCGAAGGAAGGCCATTTTTAATCATTCATGGATTTTTAGGAATGTCTGATAATTGGAAAACGTTGGGCGCGCTATTCGCAAAATTGGGTTTTCAAATCCATATGTTAGACATGCGAAATCATGGCAAAAGTTTTCATTCCGATGAATTTAATTATGAAATAATGGTGCAAGATGTAAATGCGTATGTAGATTTTCATAATTTAAAAGGTATTACTTTATTAGGGCATTCAATGGGCGGAAAAATTGCTATGTTGTTTGCAACAATTTATCCAAATTTGGTTGAAAAATTAATTGTGGCAGACATTGGTCCTAAATATTACCCACCGCATCACCAAAGTATTTTAGCAGCATTAAACGCTGTAAATTTTTTATTAAAACCAAGCAGAGCAGCAGTTGATGAAATAATTTCAAAACACATCTCAGATTTTGGCACGAAGCAGTTTTTATTAAAAAATTTATATTGGAAAACACCAGAACAATTAGGTTTCCGATTTAATTTAGCAGTTTTCAATACTAAAATATCTGAAATTGGCACTGCGCTTCCGTTTGAAAACCATTTTAACAAACCAGTGTTATTTCTACGAGGAGGAAAATCGGATTATATTTTAGATTCCGATTTTGAAACTATTTTTCATCATTTTCCATTAGCAAAAATACATACGATTCCAAATGCTGGACATTGGTTACATGCAGAAAATCCGTCTACATTTTATTGTGAAGTTGAAAAATTTGTATAACAAATAATAAATATGCATAATATTTTTAATAAAAAAATTGTCAATTTCATAAATAATGTTAATTTTGAATAAAATAAATAAATACTAACTAAATTTTAATTATGAGAAAATTATTTTCTTTATCATTACTAACCTTGGCAACTGCTTCTATGTTTGCAGGAGGGTATAGAGTTTCTATACAAGGTCAGAAACAATTGGCGATGGGACATACCGGAGTAGCAGTTGTTAATAGTGCAGAGGTGGCATTTTTTAACCCTGCAGGAATGTCTTTCTTAGACAAAAAATTCAATTTATCAGTTGGAGGAAATGCTTTATTAGCAAAAACAAGATTTCAAAGTTCACAGTTTAATCAAACGGCAGCTACAGATAATATGGGTACTCCATTTAGTATTTATGCTACGTACAAAATTAGCGAATGGGTGTCTGCAGGTTTAGCAGTGTATACACCTTACGGATCTTCTGTAGCTTGGGACCAAGACTGGGCCGGAGCGCATTTGGTAAACAACATTGATTTAGCAGCCATTTTTATTCAACCAACTATTTCGTTTAGAGTAGGGGATGTTTTTAGCATTGGTGGTGGACCAATTTTAGTTCAAGGAAGTGTTAAATTCAACAGAAATTTAACGCCAAATCCTCTTTTATCTAATAATGGAAGCGGAACAGATGTTACTTTAGATGCAAAAGGAATCACTGCATCTGGATATAACATAGGTATGATGTTTAAAGTGTCTAAAAAAGTAACTTTAGGGATGGATTACCGTTCTGAAATTATTATGGAAGCAAGAGGTGGTACAGCAGATTTTGAAGATGTACCAACTATTGCAGCAGGATCATTTACAGATACTTATTTTAGTGCAGATTTACCTTTACCTGCTGAATTTACTACAGGTATTTCTTACAAAGCTTCAGACAAATGGTTATTTGCTTTCGATTATAACTACACAAAATGGAGTGTATACAAATCTTTAGATGTTGATTTTGATAGCGCATTGCCAACTTCAGTAAATCCAAGAAATTATAAAGACGTAAGTTGTTATCGTTTTGGAGCACAATACAAAGCTTCAGATAAATTTACCGTAAGAGGGGGTTATTATATAGACGAAAGTCCGGTTCAAAAAGGTTATTTCGCACCAGAAACTCCACGTAATGATTCTGTAGGATATACTGGTGGATTTACGTATCAAGTAAATAGTAGATTAGGAATTGACATGTCATTCTTATACTTACATTTTGATGAAGTAAATAATTCTTACGATTATTTTGATGACCCAACTACAACTACTGGATTAACATCTTTCGGGGGTACTTATAAATCATCTGTATTTTCGCCAGGTATTGGTATAACTTACGGTTTCTAATTTTAAAAATATATTCAAAAATGAAAAATAAATTTATACTAGTAGCAGCTTTAGCAATTGGATTTGCTGGTTGTGAACCAGAATTTGAAAATGAAGTAAATGCTGCTTATACCTCTGGTCAAGCAGATTTTACAAGATATGTAGCAGTAGGTAATTCACTTACTGCAGGTTACATGGATGGAACCGTTTGTAGAGTAGGACAAACGTATTCTTACCCAAATTTATTAGCACAACAATTCGCTTTAGTGGGTGGTGGTGCTTTTACGCAGCCTTCTTATGCAGAAGATGTGAATAATTTAGGAGGT
>Ga0209443_1000769_pt1 | contig 21302 bp, 21 predicted proteins | sample LauGreBMM110DCMD_2_FD_187571 | JGI IMG/M metagenome (GOLD analysis project Ga0209443, IMG submission 187571) | Freshwater lake microbial communities from Lake Michigan, USA - Su13.BD.MM110.DCMD (SPAdes) (version 2) | ecosystem: Environmental > Aquatic > Freshwater > Lake | place: Lake Michigan... | reverse complement strand
CCATGACAGTTGCGAAAATCGTCATTCCTTCTATATAGCGCTTCAACTTCCTGCAAAGCCCGAACCGTCGGGTACCGCTCGGCACACATTTCTAAGAATCGAACTATAATATGCCCGCAATTGCTATCCCTGGTCCAGAAGGCCGCCTTGAAGCGCGTTTTTCGCCGCCACCGCGCCCACGTACTCCGATTGCGATGATATTGCATCCGCACCCGCAAGCGGGCGGAACAATGAACGACCGCATCACGCAACAGCTTTACAAAACCTTTGTGGCCCGCGGATTTGGCGTGCTGCGCTTTAACTTTCGTGGGGTCGGTCGAAGCGAAGGCGAATTCGACAATGGCATTGGCGAATTATCCGATGCAGCGTCAGCGCTCGATTGGGTACAAAGTTTTCACCCCGAAGCATCAACGACGTGGATCGCAGGGTTCAGCTTTGGCGCGTGGATTGGCATGCAATTATTGATGCGCCGCCCTGAAATTCGCGGTTTCATTTCGGTTGCGCCACCGGCAAACATGTATGATTTCAGCTTTCTGGCGCCCTGCCCCTCATCGGGCATTATCATTCAAGGCGTGAACGACGAAGTCGTGAACCCGAATGCGGTGCAAAAGCTGGTCGATAAGCTCCGCACGCAACGGCACATCACCATTCACCACGACGAAATTCCGCGCGCTAACCATTTCTTCGAAAATGAAATGGATATGCTGATGGCATCCGTGAATAATTATCTCGACTTCAGGCTGGATCCTAACTCGCCGATCAAGTGAGTTAGCCAGCCTCGGTGACAAGGCTTTTGCCTTGCTTGTCGGGGACAACCCAGATCGCAACATTGGCGAATATGACCAATGCCGCTGCGACCATAAGCCACATTTGCTGGCTGCTCCCATCGCGTCGCCATCGTTTCCATGCGCCGAACAGCAGCAGGATGGCGGAAACCATGGCGATGGACAAAACGGCATTGAGCATTATCGCTACATAAAGATGGTGGATAAGCCGCGCAATCGGGGAAATTCAGCATGGCCTTTTGCAGCGTGCTCCCATAGGGCAGGCAAAGTCCGACTCATGTTGCTTCAGGATGTGCCATGCGAATAGCTATTGCCTCAGATCATGCTGCACTCGCGCTGAAGTCAGCGCTGGCCGACTATCTGCGCGGCTTGGGCCATAATGTCGCTGACCTTGGCCCGCATGACGAAACGTCCGTGGACTATCCCGATTACGGTTATAGCTTGGCAGCAGCGATAGCCGATGGTTCGGCCGAGCGCGGCATCGCCCTTTGCGGATCAGGCATTGGCATTTCCATTGCGGTAAACCGCAACCCTGGCGCACGTGCCGCCTTGGTGTCTGAACCGCTTTCGGCGCGGCTAGCGCGCGAACATAATGACGCCAACGTCATTGCCATGGGCGCTCGCCTGATTGGCATCGAAATGGCAAAAGCCTGTATTGATGCATTTCTCTTAACCGACTTTGGTGGTGATCGTCACCAACGCCGCGTTGACAAATTATCCAACCCAATCACTACCAAGGAACCAGCATGAGCACGCGTCCAGCAAATGATCTCTCCGATGTCCAGCCCGACGGATTCTTCACGCGCGGCCTGGCTGAAACCGATGCGGAAGTCTTTGCGGGTCTTGCGCATGAATTGGACCGCGAACAAAACCAGATTGAGCTAATCGCGTCAGAAAACATTGTTTCGAAAGCTGTGCTTGAAGCGCAAGGTTCGGTGTTCACAAACAAATATGCCGAAGGCTATCCGGGCAAGCGTTATTACCAAGGTTGCGCACCTTCTGACGAAGTTGAAACGCTTGCGATTGAACGGGCTAAGAAGCTTTTCAATGCTGGCTTTGCCAATGTGCAGCCACATTCCGGGGCGCAAGCCAATGGCGCTGTCATGCTCGCTTTAGTTAAACCGGGTGACACAATTTTGGGTATGAGCCTTGATGCAGGCGGACACCTTACGCACGGGGCAAAGGCCGCGATGTCCGGCAAATGGTTTAACGCTGTGCAGTTTGGTGTAAATCCTGAAACGCACCTGATCGATTTCGACGAAGTTGAGCGTCTTGCAAAGGAACATCGGCCGAAAATCATCATCGCCGGTGGCTCCGCTTATCCGCGTATCATCGATTTCGCCCGCTTCCGCGCCATTGCTGACGAAGTTGGTGCGATTTTCCATGTCGATATGGCGCACTTCGCTGGCTTGGTTGCGGGCGGCGTGCATCCCAACCCACTTGAACATGCGCATGTGGTCACGAATACAACCCATAAAACGCTCCGTGGGCCCCGTGGGGGCATGATCATGACCAATGATGAGGCAATCGCCAAGAAGATCAACTCTGCCGTCTTCCCGGGACTCCAAGGCGGTCCATTGATGCATGTCATCGCTGCCAAGGCCGTAGCATTTGGTGAAGCGCTTCGCCCCGACTTTAAAACCTATGCCGCAGCAACAATTGCCAATGCCAAGGTACTTGCCGCCACGCTGCATAAACGTGGCGCCAACCTGGTTTCAGGCGGTACAGATACCCATTTGGCTTTGGTCGACCTCACCCCACTCGGGATTAGCGGGCGTGATGCTGACGAAGCGCTTGAGCGCGCCGCAATCACGTGCAACAAAAACGGCATCCCCAATGATCCGCTGCCCCCTGTAAAGACCAGCGGCATTCGCGTCGGTTCGCCTGCTGGCACAACCCGCGGCTTTGGCGCAGTTGAATTCCGTGAGATTGGCCATATGATTTCAGACGTTCTTGAAGGTCTGCGCCAAAAGGGCGAGCATGGCGATCCTGCCGTCGAGGCCGGAGTCCGTCTTCGTGTGCGCGAATTGTGCAGCCGCTTCCCAATCTACCCGTCTTGAATTATAAAGGTGACTTACCCATCTAATACACAGAAGGGAAATGACCATGGGATTTTGTAACGAGTGTAACGCCGAATATGCCAGCGGCTCGAAGTTCTGCGCCAATTGTGGCGCTAAAACGCCCGAGCAGCTTGCGGCCGAAAGCATTCCAAATCAGGCACGTCATTATGTTGGTGAAGCAGCCGATGATCTTTGGGGCGCGACCAAGGATGCGTTTCATACTGGTAAACATTTGGCAGACCAAGACACGGTTAAAAAAGTTGCCGGTGGTGCAGCCATTGGCGCAGCTGCTAGCATTATTGCTCCTATCGGGCTCGCCACAGGCGCGCTGATTGGTGCAGGCATTGTTGCGTACCGCCATGTAAACAAGAAAAAGAATCAGGAAAAATAATTGCGCTGCCCATTTTGCGGACATGACGATAGCCAGGTGAAGGACAGCCGTCCTACCGAAGACAATAGCGCGATCCGCCGTCGGCGGCAGTGCGAGGGTTGCGGCGGACGTTTCACAACCTTTGAACGCATCCAATTGCGCGAGCTATTAGTGATCAAAACTGAAGGGAAGCGCGAGCCCTTCGATCGAGAAAAATTAGAACGTTCGCTCTCCGTGGCATGTCGAAAGCGTCCAGTCGACAATATGCAGATTGAAAAGCTTGCTTCGGCGATCCAGCGGCAGCTTGAAACCTTGGGTGAAAGTGAAATTGAATCCAAGCAGATTGGCGAATTCGTGATGGATGGGCTCAAGGCACTGGACAGCGTCGCCTACATTCGTTTCGCGTCAGTCTACAAAGATTTTAGCGAGGCTAAGGATTTTGAAGATTTCGCCGGGAGCGTGGTTGAAGCAGCACAAAAATGAGTTTGCCGCCGGTCATTATTCTATGCCGTCCGCAGTTAGGCGAAAATATCGGCAAGGCCGCGCGCGCCATGTTGAACTTTGGCCTAACCGAGATGCGCCTCGTTGCGCCGCGCGATGGTTGGCCGAACCCTTCCGCTGGTCCCGCAGCATCGGGGGCAGACATCGTGTTGGCCAATGCCCAAGTTTACGACACGCTTGCCGATGCCACTGCCGACATTTCCCATGTTTATGCCACAACCGTGCGCAAACGCGGCGTTACAAAGCCCGTCATTACGCCTGAAACCGCGGCCCAAGAGGTTCTTGGTAACACCGGGCGAAGCGCAATATTGTTCGGGGCCGAGCGATCTGGCCTTGAAAGCGACGAGGTGAATGTTGCCCGCGCGATCATCACCGTACCGATCAATCCCGAATTTGGTTCGCTTAACTTGGCGCAAGCGGTCATCCTATGCGCCTATGAATGGTCAAAGACCCAAAGTTTATCCAGCCCGCCCAAAACGGATTTGGAACCGCCCGCATCACAATTTGAACTTGACGGTCTCATCGCGCAATTGGACGCAATGCTTGAGCCGCTGAACTATTTCACACCCATCGACCGCGCGCCAGTAACGCGCCGCACATTGCGCAATTTGCTCACGAAGCCTGCATGGAATGCGCTTGAGGTCCGGACGTTGCGCGGTGTACTGACAACCTTGAATAGGCGCCGGCCACCCGAAGCGTGAGCCTCCGCCGCTTAAACTACTCCTCGTTCAAGTGTTAGGCGGGATTAGCGTCCCATTTTTCGAGTTCATAGGCGATTGAGGCCTCGACCAAATGTTCCCATATGTCTGCAACAACTTCAGCGGATACCCCCACCTCGCATGCTGCTTTTTGAACATTTCGTAGCACCTGTTGCTTGCGCGCTTCATCCCGGACAGCCGCGCGCTCGGTCTTAATTCGCGCGGCAGCATCCATATAAGCGAAGCGAACGGCAAGAAGGTCGACCAATTGGGCATCGACGGCATCGACGCCTGCCCGGACGTCAGCCATGGTGTCGCAATTTTCAGGTTTAACGGGATAGACTGTGCTGTTCATCGCAGCGCGTTTAAGGTTCCGCGCCCGCAAAGTCGAGCCAGATGTTGACATAAGCGCCAACTGCGGCCAAAGGCGCTGCTTCGCAATCGACCCTGCATTCCGGTGAAGCAGGTGTCCGGCACATCGCAGATGTGTCGCGCGGTACCGGAAACAACGTTGTTAGCAATTGGAGACTGAATATGTCGATGCGCAAAAGCTCGAAGTACAAACTTGACCGCCGGATGGGTGAAAACATCTGGGGACGTCCAAAATCACCTGTAAACAAGCGCGAATATGGCCCAGGCCAGCATGGTCAGCGCCGCAAAGGCAAGCTCTCCGACTACGGCATCCAGCTGCGCGCCAAGCAGAAGCTCAAGGGCTATTATGGCGACGTGACTGAAAAGCAGTTCAAGCGCGCCTATCAGGAAGCCAGCAACATGAAAGGCGATACGTCGCAGAACCTTATCGGTCTGCTTGAGCGTCGTTTGGACATGGTTGTATACCGCGCCAAGTTTGCGCCAACCATTTTTGCCGCACGTCAAATCGTCAGCCATGGTCACATCCGCGTCAATGGCGTGAAGTGCAATATCGCCAGCCGTCAGGTTGCCGTTGGTGACGTCATCAGCCTTGGTGCGAAAGCCAAGGAAATGGCGTTGGTTATCGAAGCACAGGGCCTCGCAGAGCGCGACATTCCTGAATATGTTGCCGTTGACGGTAATGATAAGGTCACCTTCGCACGCGTCCCAACGCTCGACGAAGTGCCTTACCCAGTGAAGATGGAACCAAATTTGGTCGTCGAATTCTATTCGCGTTAATCTTCAAAGTATATTTACGAAAAAGGCGGTCCTTGTGGCCGCCTTTTTTGTTTGAGCGCAATCGACAGGTCTGGCACAAGGAGCGCAATAATATTTCCCCTTAGGAGAATTTCATGCGCCTGCTTTCTTTGGCCCTTGTTTCCGCGCTTGCATTAACGTCTGCGTGTCAAAAAGCAGCATCGCCTGATATTGAGGTGGCGGCATTACCTCAAATCGATGTCCCTGCTTTGTCGGAGCAGACGATGAAAGACGTTACGCGCGAACTATCGCTGGATAGCTTTGAAGGTCGCGCACCAGGATCCGCAGGAGAAGCAAAGACCGTCGCATATTTGATATCGAAGTTTAAGGCAGCAGGGCTTGCACCCGGTAACAACGGGAGCTGGACCCAAGACGTGCCGCTGATCGAAATTACCGCCAAGAATGTCTCAGCACTGCGCATTACCGACCGAAACGGAGAGGCCATGTCCTTTGCCTATGGCAGGGAATATGTCATCGGCAGCTATCGCGAGGCGCCCAAAACCGACATTAAGCAAAGCGACATGGTTTTCGTCGGCCATGGCATTGTCGCCCCGGAAAAGGGTTGGAACGACTATGCGAGCGTAGACGTGAAGGGCAAGACCGTCGTTGTGATGGTCAATGACCCTGACTTTGAAAATGATAGCCTAGAAGGCCCCTTTGGCGGCAAGGCCATGACCTATTATGGCCGCTGGACCTATAAATATGAAGAAGCGGCGCGTCAGGGTGCTGCTGCCGTTCTGATCATCCACGACACCGCACCTGCGGCTTATGGGTGGAACGTCGTCAACTCCAGTTGGACAGGCACACAGTTTTTGGCCCAATCCAAAGATGGCGGCAAAAGCCAAACGCAAGCCAATGGCTGGATCCAAAAATCCGTCGCCAAGGAAATATTTGCCGCAGCAGGCCAAGACCTTGAAAAGCAAATGGCTGCGGCAAAGCAAAAGGGTTTCAAAGCCGTGCCCTTAAACCTCACTGCATCGCTAAGCTTCGAAAATGACATCGCGCGAAAGGCGAGCAAAAACGTTGTTGGCGTTATGAAGGGCACGAAACGGTCGGAAGAATATGTCCTGTACACCGCGCATTGGGACCATCTGGGGCGCTGCACGGCCGCGGCAGATGGCGATGACATTTGCAACGGCGCCGTAGACAACGCAACCGGCTCCGCGGGACTTGTTGCATTGGCGGAGGGCTTTGCCAAAGCCGGAGCGCCCGAGCGGTCGGTTGTGTTCCTTGCCGTCACTGCGGAAGAAAGTGGCCTTCTTGGTTCAAAATATTACGCAGAAAATCCCGTTTTTCCGCTGTCGCAAACCGTTGGAGGCTTAAACATGGACGCGTTTTCCATGTCGGGGCCGGCAAAGAACCTAACCGTAATCGGCAAAGGCAAGTCGCAGTTGGATATCTATCTGGAGGCTGCGGCGAAATCAGAAGGCCTTACGCCGGAGATGGAGCCAACGCCGGACAAGGGCTTTTATTATCGCTCTGACCATTTCAGCTTCGCCAAGCTTGGCGTGCCAATGGTATATTTCGAAGGTGGCGATGATTTGGTGACCGGCGGAAAAGCTGCTGCCAAAGCGGCCGCCGAAGATTATGAAAAAAACCGCTACCACGCCCCTAGCGACGAGTTTGACGAAAAATGGGATTGGTCTGGCGTCATGTCAGACTTGAAGCTCTATTATCGCGTCGGAAGGATGCTAGCGATGACAGATGCGTGGCCCAATTGGAACGATGGCGACGAATTCCGCGCCGTCCGCGACAAAAGCCGCAGCGGAAAGTAACGCAATGGCATTTCGCATGCCCGCCGAATGGGCTCCGCATGAAGCCGTCTGGATTGGTTTTCCCAGCTCAGCCGACGCTTGGGGAGCGCCGCTGCAAAGGGCACAGCAGCAAATCGCTGCCTTTGCCAATGCCGTTCACGCGTCCGGACAGGGCGAACGCCTGCATGTGATTGCGGGCAGCGCCGAAGCTGCCGCGATTGCCGCTGAGCTCGTCGATAGCGGCATTCATGTTGAACAGCGCCACATCGGCGATGTGTGGCTACGCGATACTGGCTGTATCATTGTCAAGGACGGCGACCGCCGCATCGCCCGTGACTTTGGGTTCAATGGTTGGGGTGGCCGTTATGATTACCCGGGTGACAGGACCATTGGTGCAGAACTCGCAGCGTCTGCTGGATTAGAGATCCGCAAGGCCGATTGGATTTTAGAAGGTGGATCAATAGATGTGGATGGCCAAGGGCTTGCTGCAACGACGGCTGACTGCTTGCTAAACCCCAACCGCAATCCCACGCTCGACAAGGCGGCGATTGAAGCGCGGCTGCGCGACGAGCTTGGGATCGACCGCTTGCTATGGTTGGGCGATGGCCTGCGTAATGATCACACAGACGGGCATATCGATAATCTGGCTCGTTTTGTTGGGGTAAACCACATACTCATTCCGCAAGGCGCAGGGGCCAACGATCCAAATAGCGCCGCTTTCGACGATGCACATAAACGCGCCGAAGCCTTTGGGTGCCAAGTGAGCAATATGCCGTCGGTAGGGCGTTTCATGCAAGATGGGGAAGCTGTTCCTGCAAGCTACATGAATTTTTACATTGGCAACCACAATGTCGTTGTGCCAATTTATGGTGCAGAGAATGACGATGCTGCCATTACCACACTGGCGGCCTTATTTCCCGACCGAAAGGTTGTCGGCGTAATGGCGGACGCCGTTTTAACGGGCGGCGGCAGCTTTCACTGTTCAAGCCAACAAATACCAGTTTAGCGATATAGGAGAGTATATCCCATGAAAAAATCAATTGTATACGCACTCGCGGCTTTAACCTTAGCCGTGCCTGCTTTGGCCGACCACCATATGTCCAATACAGCCGAGCATGACAAAATGCATAAGGCGCATCAGGCAAGGCTTGCGCAAATACTTGCGGACCCAGATCGGGCCAATGATGCAAAGCGCGACATATATCGTCACCCTGCCGAAACACTGGAATTCTTCCGTGTACACCCAGATCATGTTGTCGGTGAATATGCACCGGGCGGCGAATGGGTGTCACGCATCCTTGGCCGCTACGTCAATGAAAATGGCAAATATACCGGCCTATATTTCGGAACAAAAACCTTTTTCAGTGACCAGCAAAAGCAAGGTCTTACCGCGGCTGTTGGCAAATTTGCGTCCGACGTTGCCGCCGTATCCGGCCGGCCAGAAGCCGATTTCAATGCCTTTTCCTTAAGTGAAATTCCCGAAGGCGTAAAAGGAACATTCGACCGCATATTGGTCATGCGCATGATGCATAACATCATGAACTGGAACATCGCCGATGCGGAAATAAAGGCCATGCGTGACCTGTTGAAGCCAGACGGGCTTATCGGCATTGAACAACACCGCGCTAAGGCAGATGCCCCCTATAGCTACACCGACGGAAGTAAAGGCTATATACGCGAAGCTGACATCGTGAAATTCATGGAGGTGAACGGCTTCGAACTCGTCGCCAAGAGCGAGATCAATGCCAACCCGAAAGACAGCGCAAACTGGCCAGATGGGGTGTGGACACTTCCACCTGCATTGCGCCTAAAGGATGTCGACCGCGCCAAATATACAGCAATTGGTGAATCCGATCGCATGACTTTGCTGTTTAAAAAGCGCAACTGATGCTTGTACTGGGAAATTGCGCCCACAATTATACTGTATATGGCGACAATCATGATTGCGGCACGTTTCGGGGTGCGGCTATAGACTCGGCATGACCAGAGATATCACCGTCGCCGCGTTGCAACTGCCCATAGCGGCAAGCGAAGCCGAAAACATTGATGCCGTCAGTGACCTTGTGTCGCAGGCGTCTGACCTGGGTGCGCAAATCATCCTGCCGCCCGAACTGTTTTCAGGGCCCTATTTCTGCAAAACGCAGGATGAAAAGCATTTTGCGCTGGCACATCCCGTCTTGGAGCATCCAGCCGTCAAAGCGATGGCAAAACTCGCTAAGCGGCTTAATGTTGCCATCCCCACAAGCTTCTTTGAACGCGATGGGGCGCATTTCTACAATAGTGTCGCGATGATTGACACCAATGGCGACATCATGGGCGTCTACCGTAAAAGCCACATCCCCGATGGCCCTGGCTATCAGGAAAAATTTTATTTTCGCCCCGGCAATACTGGGTTTAAGGTTTGGGACGTGTTCGGCACAACTATTGGCGTCGGCATATGCTGGGACCAATGGTACCCCGAATGCGCGCGCGCAATGGCCCTGATGGGCGCTGAACTGCTTTTCTACCCTACAGCCATTGGTGCCGAGCCGCAGGATGCAACCTTAGACACACGGCACATGTGGCGGCGCGCAATGGTTGGCCACGCGGTGTCAAACTGTATGCCCGTAATTGCGGCCAACAGGGTCGGCAACGAAGACGACCATGGTCAGACGGCGCAAAAATTTTACGGCACCAGCTTCATCGCCAATGAATGGGGGGATGTGGTGTGCGACCTTGATGACACCGAAACCGGCATATTAGTCTCGACCTTTGACCTAGACCAAGCCCGCGCGCATCGTGCCAGCATGGGCTTCTTCCGCGACCGCAGGCCAGCATTATACACCCGACTTGCCGAGGATATTTGATCTGTCGCATCTGTATCTCATTGGGATAGGTTCAAATCAGCCACATCCCATCATTGGCACGCCAAATCAAATCATCCCGCACGCGATTGCCGCGCTGGAGATGGACGATATCGACGTGTTTGCACATTCGGCCACTATCCAATCAAGCCCGATGGGGCCTTCATCGCGGCGCTTTGCCAACGCGGCAGCGGTGATTGCGACGCAGCTTGCTCCCCCTGCACTGCTTGCCCGCCTCCACGAAATAGAGAGCCATTTCGGGCGCGTACGGCGCGGCCAAAGCTGGCGTTCACGCGCGCTGGATCTCGATATTCTCTTATGGTCGGGCGGCATGTGGGCCGATAGCAATCCAGCGCTCTCCATCCCGCATCCCGGCCTTCGTTCGCGCGGTTTTGTCCTTACACCTGCCGCAATGGTCGCCCCCGATTGGCGCGACCCAATGACAGGCTTAACCATTCGTCACCTGCAATCGCGATTTAACCGACCAAAGGCCCTTGACCAGTCACACCACCGCCACTAGGGGAAGCGCTCTCCTTTGAACCCTTGCAGGTTCAGGTCAGGGGCCCTTAGCTCAGTCGGTAGAGCAACTGACTTTTAATCAGTAGGTCGCTGGTTCGAACCCAGCAGGGCTCACCATATATTTCAATGGTTTATTGTTGATTTGGTGGGTAGCGGCTAGCTCTAGGTAACAACCTAGGTAACAAGTTAAACTTTTCTATTCCAACAAGTTCTCTGACGGGTGGGGCTTGGCGGGCAACTGGTCCATCAGGGTGATGTTGATAATCCCGCGTTCCTTTGGATAGGTCCAGCCGCATAAACCCCGCCAGACAATCCACGCGAGCGAGTTGCCTTCGCCTTGCCAGCTTAGTTTCTCAACGCGGTCGGGGTCGAAAGTAATAATGGCGAATCGTTTGCGTTGCATACTCTGTAATTGGAACGAATGCAGAACATTAGCAAGCGGGTCCTTAATCGGTTGTTACTCTGGCTTGGCAAAAATAATGCCGGCTCGTCTCATAAAGATGATCGTAATCGGCGTTGATGTGAATGGCTGCAATTGGGCCGGAAGCGGACTATCTGCTATTATCCGTTACTGCTTCGTCTTGCCTACAGCTTCCAGGAAGATCGGGTTCGTGTAAAACCACAAATCACCCCACGCATTCTCACCGTCAGCATCGACAGGAGGTTCAAGGTCACTGGTATTGGTTCCCCGAACCCGAATATATTCATTGCCGTTTAAGTCCGAAATGTTGAACATAATGGTTATGCTGCCGCCCCTCTGTTGCCAACTATCGGCGGTAAATCGTGCCGCAACACTAGTAGTTGGGTTGCTGTTTGCATCAAAGTTGCTCCCTCGACCGGTCACTTTCCCGCGAATGAGGTCAACACGTGCCAATCGTGGAGTATCTCCGTTGGCATTAGAAGAGCTTGGATCCGTGATCTTCAGTACGATTTTCACAACTTGGCCTTGAGGCACCTTTAAGGTTCCACCGGTCTCGGCCAGGTTTTTATTTCCTGCCGCCTGAGCCGTAAAATCAACAGACGTAACGAGATCTCCCGTCGTAACGAAAACACGGCCCGCTCGAATGGAGGCCAGAATTGCATCATGGGTCTTAGACGCACGAACATATGTTTTAGAGTACTCACCTGGCCAGAAATCTGCGCCGCCATCGGTCCAATGTACATGGGAATCGGACGTGGCTGTTATCCACCAACGGCGTCCCTCACCCAACATTGAATCCCAAAATCCGCCAAGCTGGGCAGTCATCTGATCGAAGCCGCCCATTGTGGGGTAATTTCCATAAGCGCCTCTTGGGCGAACTTTACCAAAATAGCCGGCGTAAACTGAGGGTGCAAAACGTTCTTTCATCTGCCCAGCGGCTTGATGACCAGGGGCGCCCTCCATTCCGATGGCAACCTCTGGCGCAGTATCATTCCATCGGCGAAGCTCACGTGGGGTTGTTAGGCCATATTGGCCCAATGCATTCGCAGACCTGCTGGGATGATGCGCAATCACGATAGGCTTGGGGACTTGTGCGTCGGCAGCTTTCAATGCCTCAAGCATTTTGGACTCTTCGTTGCGGGCTGGATCCAGAGGAAACACTTCCTTGGCGTCGAAACGTAACTCAAAAGACGCCAGCCGGTCAGCCTCGTCAGGGCCAGCAGGGATTATTATACTGCTGTGGTCAGCACCAGGGGTGTTGAGTTCCATTCCAAAAAATTGAACAAGATCAGGCACAGCCTTTCGAGACTCAAGCAATTCTGGATAGCTGTGGTCGTGGGACACTTTACTATGATTGGGTCCACCGTGATCGGTCGCCACCATCCAATCAAGACCAAAGCGGCGTGCCATTACCGCATTCATCGGAATGGGATACAATGCATCTTCTCCAACAATCGGCGTGGGCGGCGTTGTTTTTGAATCCCATCCAGTGCTGAAGCGACTATGGATGTGATGATCTCCAGCTAACCAGCGGACTTCACCTTCGTCCTTGCCTGCTTTCGCGGCTTGGCTAACATTATCATGGCTAAGTGCAGGTGTAACAAGGATTACTGCTGCCAGCATAACGCCCCGCGACAGATTTTTGGTAACGCACATAATCGAATTCCTATCTACGACTATTATCGCAAACGCATACTTCTCAGCATAGCCAGATACCCGAAATAAATGATATCCCTATTAATTTGGGGGCGGGTTAGTTCGTTAAAAAGACTCTGCCGTTGTGGAAATATTTCACATTTGAGGCGACTTGCCATGTCTCAGTCACATAAATGCCAATTTTGTATTTGGAAAAATGGCCAGAGATTACCAGGCAGGCCCGTCAAACATCATTAAAAACTCGAAAATCCTAATATGGTCAATCCATGTTTACCGAGCGGTATTTTTAGTTCGTCTGCTAAATTGACAGCTAACAGGTATCTCAAATGACCACTTCTGGGCCGGGTGTGGACAGTCCGCTTTGCGGTTTGAAACTAGGCAATGCAGAAGGCCGTCCGACACATTATACGGTGGTGACGTATACGTCCTATGTCCGCACCCGCATTTCTGCGGCAACCTTCAGCGCCGCTTTCATAAGTGGCATGCGTCGCCTTTCGGTTCGAATGGCGAGATAGCCCTGAACCTGCACAGTGCCCGATCGGCTCTCGATCGGTAATATGCGAATGCGGCTAACTGGCGGACACTCGCGTTCGAACATCAGGCTGATACCAAGCCCATGCGCGACGCCTTCGCGGATCATTTCACGCGTGTGCAACTCCATTGTGCGGCCCGGAGAAATCGCGGCTTCAGTTAACAATCTTTTCGTGGCTACCAAAGTTCGCGACAATGCCTTGCGCGCCGTCAAGAATGTAACTGATAATATTTATATTATTGAAATTAATATGTAATTATTTCGTTCACTTGCTACAAATCTATCCATTGCGGATCAAAATGCCCCGGGAACAGCTGTTTTCGGCTTGGCGTCTCCCTTGACCGCAGGATATGTTTTACAACATGTTTTGCATAGGCCTTCGGTTGGCCAGCACTGAACTCATTACATCAAATCTGTGCCATTGGTTCTGACGGAGAAAAGCCTGCGGAAAAGCCAATCCGATAACGGCCCATCCGAGAATGTCTGATCGTTCTTATAGGCACCTACAAGAAACACACTTTTTACGAATGAGCTATTCTCAAAAAATCGAAATGATGACTTTATGAGCGAACTTAAAAATCCAAGGCTATTTGCTTTGGCTTGGACGGACAACAATGTTGGCAATTCGCCTTTGCCGAGTGTCTTGGTTTGGGATGTAGATTTAGACATTTGGACCCGGCTCCTGAACAAAAGGAAGCAAATGGCTGATCGCAAACGGATAAGGTCCCGGCATTAACCGGAGGGGAGATAAAGTCATGCAATCTACAAAAGGCTTTTTGGCGTTATGCTTGTCGACGACGGCAATCTGTAGCCCTGCATTTGCAGCGCCGGCCGGGGAACTGGCCAAAGAGGCACCCGAGGCAAGCGCTCAAAGTGCTTCAAACGATGAAGGCGAAATAATCGTCACGGCCCAGCGCAGGGAAGAGAGGCTGATCGATGTGCCCATTGCCGTTTCAGCTGTGGGCGCAGCTGCACTTGAGCGAGCAGGCGTGCAAAACCTCAATAATATCCAATCCATTATTCCCAACTTTCAGATTAACCAGACGCCGGGAAACAGTTTTAGTCCTTTGATCTCTTTGCGCGGAATCGCGCCATCAGGTGACACCAGCCTCGCACGCGACCAACCCGTGGGGCTCTATCTCGATGGAGTTCCCGTAGCGAAATCGACAGGTGCCGCGTTTGATACCGTTGATCTCGAACGGGTCGAAGTTCTGCGTGGCCCGCAAGGTACATTGTACGGCAAAAATACGATTGGCGGTGCGGTAAACATGATCACGCGCAAGCCAAGCGGTGAATGGGGTGGTCAAGCCTGGCTGAGCTATGGCTCATGGAACCTTATCCAGCGGCGGGTTTCGGTGAACCTGCCCGAAGTTGGTAACATAAAAATAAAACTTGGCTATTCCGGCAAAAGCCAGGACGGCTATTGGCGTAACGCTGCAACGAAGGGCTATTTTGGCGAGCAGAAACTGAACGCAGGTAGGGCTGATGTGCTCTGGGAGCCGTCCTCGTCATTTTCAGCACGATATGTTTACGACATCAGCGACGCCAAGGGAACGCCAACGCTGCTTGCCCTGAGCGCCATAGGTGCTACCTTCCCTTCATCCTTGCGTTCGTTTGTCGCAGGCCGCGAAGCGGTTGAGCGCCCGGGACGCGATGGCGTTTCAGCCCAAAGCGCGCTGCAATCTGACTTTAAGACAACCGGTCACTCTTTGACCTTAGCGTTAGATTTGGGAACCGGCTTTTGGGGTAATGCAGAGGTGCGGTCGATTACGGCCCGCCGCACAATGGAATCCCGCAGCCAATCTGATTTTGACGGCACGCCGACCGATCTCATCCGCTTCATTCTAAACAACGACTATAACGCCTTTAGTCAAGAACTCCAATTGGTCGGTGGAGGTGAGTCTCTGAAATACACATTCGGAGCGTTTTATCTTGATGATGAATATTATAGCTTTAATCCGCGTTGGAACTTTCAGTTCGGAAATAATACACGCAACGATCTGAGCGATCGGGGGGGCGGCAGCAAGTCGGTTGCTGGCTATGGGCAAGTTACGTGGACACCGGATTTTGCGGACCGCGCCTTGGACCTGTCGGTGGGCGTCCGATATACGCATGACAAAAAATCTGCTTATGAGCTGTTTCTTGGAAATTCGGCTTATGCCGCAAATTCGGCCTCTGTTGGATCGGGCGTATTTCAACGTCTGTCAAATGGCACGCCTGTAACCCGAAGCGGACAACCAGCGGCAGGTGCGCGGCCTGGGGCGGGTGGCATTGGACCATATGATCTCCTCCCGCTGCAACGGGAAGATAGCTGGTCGAAATTCAATCCGGAATTCAACTTCGTTTATCGGATCCAGCCTGACTGGTCAGTATATGGCCGTATCGCCACCGGCTTTAAATCAGGCGGCATCAACGATACGGCGTCCAACAATGCTGCATTCAATAAGCCATATAACCCTGAGAACCTGCTTTCGTTCGAAGCTGGCACAAAATATGTAAGTCCCAACCGTGCCTTGAACCTCGGATTATCGGCATATCACTCGATCTACAAGAATTTCCAAGCTGGCGTTTTTGTGCCGGAGCTTGTGACAACGAATATCATAAATGCAGGTGAAGCGCAGTTTACAGGTGTGGAAGCCGAAGGCACGATCAGGCCATTTTCTGGTTTGTCACTGAATTTTGGCGCCGGCTATCTGGATGCCCGGTACACAGACTTCATTCTTCCTTCCGGCGAAAATGTTACGGCGACCTATAAAATCCCGCTTTCACCCGAATGGAATTATTTGCTCGGAGCTGCTTATAAAGTACCGCTGCCCGGCATGACATTCGAGGCTAGCACCAACTGGTCCTGGCGGTCGATGCAGTGGGGAACCATTGCACCGAATTTGTTGGCGAAACGTAAAGCTTACGGGACGCTGGACGCCCGGGTTGGGCTGACTGATATCAAAATTACAGGCGGGATATCATTTGATGTTGCACTATGGGGCCGCAACTTAACCGATACTTCTTACTGGAACAGCGCCATCGACCTCGGGATTCTTGCCCTACGTCAATGGGCTGATCCGCGCAGTATGGGTGCCGAGGCACGCTTTAGATTCTAATTAAAAATTCTGGGCTGGAGGCGACCGTGACATTTAACCTCCAGTCCCGAGTAAATTTTTACATACTCTTCTTGGTTACATTGCTTACAGCGATGGGGAACCTCGGGTTAGTTTCGATCATGCCCGCAATCGGGCGCGGTTTGGCTATCCCGGACTTTCTCATCGCCAGCACCTTTTCGCTTTCTGCACTTGCCTGGACTGTAACCTCACAATTCTGGGCGAGAAAGGCCAACAGATTTGGCCGCAAGCCAATGCTAATTCTGGGTTTGGCGGGCTTTACTATCTCGATGGCGGGGTGCGCCGCTGTGGTTTTTGGTAGTCTGCAAATGGCCTTGCCCCCCTTTGTAATATTTATTGCATTTGTGGTTGTACGCGCGACCTACGGGCTCTTCGGATCTGCCGCGCCCACAGCAGCTCAGGCTATCATCGCTGATAGTCTTTCAGGGCCCGATCGCGTGAAAGCATTGTCATATATTGGAGGCGCACTCAGCCTAGGCACCATATTGGGTCCTGCCATCGCCCCATTCTTCATATATGGAAGAATAGGCTTTGCAGGACCGCCTGCCGCTTTCGCATTCGCCGGGGTATTACTCCTAGTATTGGTCGTGACGATGCTTCCGGCGGACACACCGATTGGTACCCTGAAACCCGAAAATCAGGAAAGTTCAATATGGTCGCACAGCACCGTACGTCCAATTCTCGTCAACGGTCTGGTTGTCGCGTCGTCGCAGGCAATCAACCTTTACCTTCTAGGGTTCGCGTTGATTGATGCCAATTCATCTGGAAATGCGAATGTTAACAACTGGATCGGTTTTACAATGTCGGCAGGTGCATTGAGCAGCCTGATTGGCCAGTTTATCTTGGTACCCGTTATCAAACCTGACCCACACGCAATGTTGAAATGGGGCGCTTTTGTCGCGGTTCTGGGTAATCTGATTGTTGTGGCCGCTTTCGGGCCTTGGGCGATTGCAATAGGCTTCGTGGTCGCCTGCTTTGGATATGGCCTGGCGCGACCAGGCACTGCTGCAGCTGCGTCTGCAGAAGTTGGCCCAGAACAGCAGAATTCTGTTGCTGGCGCAATTTCCGCAATAGCAGGGGCATCGATTGCAGTCCCTCCCATAGTGGCCTCTCTGATTTATCAATTTTCGCCCACTGCTCCGTTCGTGCTGGCGGCCGCAGGTGCTTTTTGGGTCACAGTGATGACAAAGACCCGACATTGAATGTTTCTATTGAGCAACTGATCGTTTTCGACAGCCCTCTTGTTAGACCTCACGCCAGGTGCGACTTTGCGTAAATGCGGCGCGGCGTGCGTGCCTTGATATGCGCAGGAGAGTTCACAATGGATCGTTACCTCGTTATTTCCTCTGACGGTCATGCTGGCTTGCCGCCTGAAAAATATCGCGATTATCTGGAGAAGCGTTTCCACCCAGAATTCGACCTATCGATTAAAAAAGAAATTAAGCAGCGCGAGGAGCGCGAGAAGCTTTTTCTTTTGAATGACTTCAATACAAAATGGCGCGCCAAAGTCGGAGACGGCCTTGAAGGCGCTTGGGATAGTAAAATCCGGAATCGCGTACTTGACCACGATGGCGTGGTTGCTGAGATTTTGTTTCCTGACGGGATAACAGAGCGCAATGCGCCGCCATTTGGTGCTGATGTTGGCTTAAAGCCCCGGCATGGACAATGCGAGCTCCAGTGGGCAGGCGCAAGAGCTCATAATCGGTGGCTGGCCGAATTTTGTTCGGAGGATCCGAACAGAAGATTAGGCTTGGCCGTGGTGCCAGCGCTTTATTCGATCGAAGAGACCATAAAGGAAATCCACTGGGCCAAAAATAATAACATGAAGGGTGTGTTTTTCCCTGCAATTACCGACGGCTTCGACATGTATAATCATACGAAGTATTATCCCGTCTGGGAGTTGCTGCAGGAATATAAGATGCCGCTGCATTTTCACAGCGGTGGATCGCCCGACTATGACATGTCACAGCCCGGATGGATTGGAACTTATCTGTGCGAGTTCGCTTTCTACATGACCCGCCCAATGTGGTCGATGATGTTCGGTGGTGTTTTTGAAGAATATCCTCAATTGAAAGTTATGTTCGTTGAGGCCGGCGGAGAATTCTGGTTTCCATGGATGATCGAACTGATGGATATTCGAGCGTCGGCGAAGCACACATCTGGTAAACTGGGCGATTACAATGCCAACATGTCGATGAAGCCGAGTGAATATTTCCAGAGAAACATATTTGTCGGATGCTCAGCGCTTCCCGACGAGGACACGACAGATGCTTATTACAAAATCGGCATTGATCGGATTTTGTGGGGCACCGATTATCCTCACCCAGAGGGAACTTGGCCCAATACACTCGAGAAAATGGTTCTCAGTCTTGGAGGATTACCCCAAGATGACATCCAAAAGATGCTGGGGACGAATGCACTTGATGCTTACGATCTTGACGCAGAGGCCATGTGGCGGATCGCCGCGAATATCGGTCCGCGTAAAGACGTTTTTGTTAAACAGGCCGCTGAATAAATCAAACGCCAACTTTCATTGGTCGGTACCGTTATGTCAATTGAAAATGTAAGGTTTCTCCTAGTCTCACGACCTGAAGGCAGCCCTTCTCCTCAAGATTTCAGTTTTGTGTATACAGGTTTGCCAGCCCTTCGCGATGGGGAGTTCCTTGTCCGCAATCATTTCGCATCACTTGACCCAGCGATGCGCGGGTGGATGGATGATCTTCCTAGTTACCTTCCGCCGATTACGCTTGGCGATCCGGTCCGTGCAGCCACAATCGGAGTCATCGTAGAGAGCAAAGCGGCTGCCTATCCTCTCGGCAAATGGGTGGCAGGGCTGCATGCGCTGGAAAATTATTCCGTTGGTTCCAGTGGCGGCACAACCCGACTTATCGAGCCTTCGGCCCGCGTTCCGATAACAAATTATCTTTCTATCCTGGGGGGTGTAGGTCTTACGGCCTACTTCGGACTTTTTGACGAGTGCAACCCCAAAACCGGTGACACTATTTTGATTAGCGGTGCCGCTGGTGCGGTAGGTTCTCTTGTTGGGCAAATGGCCAAATTGGCGGGATGTCACGTGATAGGAATAGCTGGTGGCAACGAGAAGTGCGACAGGATTGTCGATTGCTACGGGTTTCATGATGCAATAGACTATTCAGGTAAATCTCTAGATGATTTGGCCCAGTCGATCCGGCAAGCTGCTCCAAATGGCATCGACATAGTTTTCGAGAATGTCGGGGGCATCATCTTGGATGCAGCGCTGCTCAACCTTCGCAAGGGCGCGCGAGTTGCCCTATGCGGGTTGATCAGTGAGTATAATTGCCTGGAACGGGTAGGCGCACGTAATTTGTGGTCATTGATCCCCGCCCATGCGTCAATTCGCGGGGTTCTGGCCACGGAGTTTATTGAGGAATTTCCGGCCGTGCGTCGGCAACTTGAAAAATGGCTAATCGCCGGACAACTCAAAATTGATGAGCATATTGAGTACGGATTGGAGAATGCTTATCCGGCGTTCATGCGCTTGTTCGACGGGAGCAATAATGGAAAAATGCTTCTGCAAATGGTCGATTAGTGTATTGAATTCCCGCACTGAATTATAAGACATTATGTAATGCAATTTCCTTTGAATATTAGGAATTCTGTGCAACCATGAAAGAAAAGGTGCGCTCGCCGGCTGATACCTTATTACGTCCACGTTTCCGACAGAGAGGGTGACTAGTTGGCTGTATGGCGCGGTATAGAAGAGTTTCTGGCGGTAACAGCTTCAGGTAGTTTCACTGCTGCTGCGGAAAAGCTAGGTGTGTCTAAATCTTTCGTCAGCAAGACAATCACCGATTTAGAAGATAGATTCGGTGTTCAGCTGATCATGCGCACAACCAGACGTTTGTCGCTTACAGCCGCTGGTGAATTGTTCCGGGATCGGTGTCTCGCGCTTCGGGCCGATCTGGTAGATATTGAAAGTACGATGGGGGAGTTTCAGTCGCGTCCAATGGGACGGCTGCGGATTGCATTAAGCGACACCTTCGGATCGGATTTTATGTCTTCGCTTTTGGCTGATTTCAGTCGGCAGCATCCAGACATATCAGTTCAAGTGATTGCCTATCTGCGCGAGGCTGATCTCGCTGACGACAGCTTTGATGTGGTAATTCGTTACGGAACTTTGCCAAGCTCTTACATGCGCGCAAAGCTGTTCGGCTATCTCTCCTATTGCCTATGCGCATCCCCGAAATTTGTGGAAGAGTTCGGATGGCCATCTTCGCCGGACGATATCCATCGTTTTAACTGCCTTTCCGATTTCAGCGGTAAGTTCCATTTTAACGATAGTGTGTCGGTTCAGGTTCAGGGGAACTGGGAGAGCAATAGTGGCGTGGCATTGCGCTGGGCAGCGCGGCGCGGGCTCGGATTGGCACACCTGCCGATCAGCGTCGTGCGTCAAGACCTGAATGATGGCAGTTTGTTGTACCTAAATGAAGATTGGACTTACCACGATAAGGAAGTTCGCGTCGTTTTTCCGGCGGGCATTATCCCAAGCGCCACAAGGGCGTTTATCGACTATCTGACTAGCCGCTATAACACGCAGATGATAATTCGCCCTTGGATGTCATCAGGGCTGAGCCCCGGAAATTTAAATCCATCGGTCGATTAGCGTTCCGGCATAAACAGTCCGTCGCTCTTTACAGCCTTTCCCTTACTCCCTTCCTCGGCAATAAAGATGAGGGTTACTTTGGGAACTTATAAGCGAAGGGTGTTCTTAGCATGCCAGCAGTTAATCGTTTTCCTATGGCCATTCCTTTTGGATGGTATTTTGTGGCCTACTCAGACGAACTGAACGTCGGAGATGTGAAGTCGCTTCATTATTTTGGCCGTGATCTCGTGCTGTT
>Ga0209443_1000768_pt1 | contig 21314 bp, 24 predicted proteins | sample LauGreBMM110DCMD_2_FD_187571 | JGI IMG/M metagenome (GOLD analysis project Ga0209443, IMG submission 187571) | Freshwater lake microbial communities from Lake Michigan, USA - Su13.BD.MM110.DCMD (SPAdes) (version 2) | ecosystem: Environmental > Aquatic > Freshwater > Lake | place: Lake Michigan... | reverse complement strand
CTGATTTTCATATCGAGTGGTGTAAGAGTTAGTCAATCCAACCTTCGTTAAGGACCTTGCCGTCACGCTCAAAGCTGACGTAGGTTAATTGAGGGCACTCACAGTCGCCGCGTGAGGTGCGAACAATAGTCCCATGCATTGCGGCGGCCAACTTAGGTGAGCGGCTAAACGAAATGGTGGTTTCAACCCCAGATCCGCCACCCATTGAAGGTGCGGTGTTGCAATAATCGATTTTAGTGAACTTGTACATATTGTAGAGTGATTTATGAATTGTGAATTATTTACCAAAGAGAACCTTGACGTTACCAAGACTGGCCTTGTATCTTTTGCTGCCTAGAGTATAAACGAATGGGTAGCGGCTACACCGCGTGTTATAGCCTACAAGCTTTTCACCGACGCCGTTGACTTCGCGCAGGTTGTGCTTGACGATTTGGGCTTCCAACAAGCGGTCCTCTTTTGTGACGGCACCTTTGACCTTTGCGGTAATTTGCATGCGAGCGTCTGCACCGCTAAAGCGAATCGTGCCAATTTTCATATCGAGGTTTGAAGTCATGCCGTATTTGGCAAGCACTGCGGAGAGATCGGAGCGAAAGGCTGCGGTGGTAATCTTATTGAAGGCGGTAATGTTTTTCATAATGTAGTAGTTTGGCTTACATAATCATTATATCATAAATCGCGGCAAATGTACACAACTATTTTCACGGGAGTGAAAATAGTTCCCGGACGTATACCCGGTATAGAAAAATCCTTGTGTCTATATGCCTCGGGAGGCATATTCTATGGCGCGAGAGGCTTCCAGTTCGAGCGGACGGCTCTTATACCATCCTCCAGTCTCAATATCAATTTCTCTACATAGAGACGCGACTTCATTTGGGGTTATTGGATAACCGCGTCTCATTGCGTTAGAAGAAATGTTAACCATTATTTTATACATTTGCGTGTACCACCCAGAATTATGTAGGTTTCGATAATCATTAACCATGTTTTTATTTACAAACGGGCAGTCATGATATGATTTCCACGTGTAAGAAATGTTTGTGAGCGACTCGCGTCGGTGTTGTAACACCTTTAAGCGAATGCTTTCTGGTAACTTATCAATAAATGACGTCGCAGATTCTCTTGCTGTATATTCGTGTTTTGCCATTACGGCATATGGATCTAATAACGGCGCATCACGATTGCTAAAGATAAACTTTTTAGAGCCGGGATAATTAGCTGGAACATAATACATTCTGCTAAGATCTTTTGTTTGTGGATCTCCCAATGAATTATATTCTTTATTTAATGCATACCATAAATGTCGTATATGATCTGCTGACACTTCGCACGTTAGTGGAAGTACAACTCTAAATTTAGGATGCTCGTCAGTTGAACTTGCAGAACTATAACATGTATATCTTACATCTCTAAAGATTGCTAGTGTATCCATCCAATGACCTTCATACGTGTCAACGTCGAGAGCAGCCCAGCCTCCCCATGAAATTACATTAGAGTTTTTACGGGTCTCTCCAGATTTAAATATTGCGGGAGAAATTAGAGCAGAGCCCTGTTTGAATTCTCCCTTTTTTGGTTTATAGCCAGGCTGTTCGCTAAGTTTATACAACAACTGTTCAAATGCATCTACCGAATTAAACGTCATTTGTCGGTGTGTCTTGTTATCAAATATTGATTTGAATATTGTAAGACTGTATTGCATAATTTATAACCCGGATAGTTTACCGTGATTCCCAATATGAGAAGGCGCGATCCATCCGGCGGGTTTTACGAGATCGGGCAAGTTTAGTGGATTTGGTCTAGATTCTTTTATTCCAATTTGCTTTGTCATATTCGCTTCCTGGACTCGATCCCATGCTGCATAGGCGTTTACACCAAACGCGTCAAGTGTCCCAATAGCAACTACGCATAGATCAATTAGGCCGTCAACTACTTCTTCGGCGTCAATCGGCGATTGACGCGCCGCTGCCTTTGTTTCGTTTAATTCTTCATCTAAAAAGCTTAAACGAAATTCAAGGAATTTTTGAAGCTTTTCTGCGTCGAAGCTTTTTACGCAGTCGTGCACTCCGTATTTTGCGTGCATAGTGTATATGTCTTTTACCCAATTTGTGCTCATATTGTATATATCTGTTTTTATGCGAAAAAATCTTCAAGGCTCGCAACTGGAATTGCTTTCCAATGTACTGCGTTAAGTACAAGTTGGAGCGGGTCAGAAAATGTTTTACTAAATAATAAATCACGATCAACCCAGCGGTGAAGTTCAAATTCTGTCGGCAACACGTCAATAAATCCAATTACGTTTTCACGCGTGGGATTGCCCTTTCGCAAATAGATATATTTGATTTTATCGCCTCCCCTAATAAGACGATATTGCTGCGTTAGGTTGAGTTGTTTAATTAGCGTGTTGTACATAATTGATGCACGACTATTAATTGGTGTTCCGCTTTTATAAGGAACCTTTGCGCCGTTTACACCAACCTTTTGTGTCCACTTTATAATGTCTGACACTCCTCGCGGAAATGCCATTTTTTCAATTGGGTGCAGATCAAACTCCTCGCGAAACTTTGAAACTTCATCTTGAATGGCAGACTCTGAACTTGTAACTAGAATTTTAAAAATCTTTTTAAACTCATCTCGGCAAATTTTAGGAGTGCTGCTCTTGATTGCTTCGATTCCTTTCATGACAATCTTTGGTTCAGAATATTTTACACCTTCGCTGCTAAGAACATTTAGAATATATCGTTTCTTAGCGGTAAATATTGCAACACTGCTAATCTTTTCGACTTTCATAACCATCGTGTTTTTATAAGAGTTTGTCTTGCGCGACATATTTTCATAAGCAGCTCTAATCACTGGTTCAAGCGCCTCTTTACCAAACTTAATTAGAAACTCGTGCGGGTCTTTCGGTGCGCACTTTTGTATAACATCCGATAGGTTAATATAAATTGAGTCTGTATCAGATGCAATAATTCGGTCTTTGGGGGAGACGTCAATCAACGCATTCGACAAATAGTCATTTACTGCGTTTTCCGCGGTATGAATAGCAAGTTGACCAGTTAGGGTAATGCCCTCCGCAATATCCAAGTTAAAATACCGGAAATATTGGTTTGCGGCAGCTCCATAAAGACTGTTAAGAAGAATTTTTAAACACATTTGACGGTTGCTAGCGCGGTCAATTTCGATTTGAAGTGTGTGATAGCGCTGTGAGTTTTTATCAGTGGTCTCTGCTTCTTGCTCATAATCAAGCATTTGACGCTTGATTAAAACACGCTGGTTGTATAACTCTTCAATAATTTCAGGAAGAATGCCCTGTTTATCACGTCGAAAGCACGCGCCGTTTGCCGCAACTGCTAGGTTGTCTGATGGCGCCCAAACCTTTTCAGATTCTAGAATCTTATCTTCGCCAAAGTGTTGGAGTTCTGGAACTTTCATATGAGGAACAATTGTCTCGGGGCTCATATTGTATTGTATAATAAGATTTGGATAGAGACTATTAAGGTCAAAGCTCATAACCCATTCATGCCGGCCAATGTGTGGTTCCTTAACAAATCCGCCCGCATAGTCGGTTTTAAACGAACGCGAGTTTGGTGGAATTGCGATTTTACGACTGTGCAGCTTGCGAAATATAATGCTGTCCCAGATTGCAACCGTGCCAAGCGTGTCGGAATAATTTACGCCGCCAAAATACGCAAGAGTAAAGGCAAGAGTAATAAGGCCCAGCTTTGCTTCTAGTCGTTCAATAAGTTCAATATCGACAATATTATAATCGATAAACTTTTGATAGTTCTTGTCATACAGCTCTGTGAGTGTGCCGTATTCGCTATAGTCAATTTTGTTTTGACCAAGCACAACTTCAGCAATAAAGTCAAGGCGATATGACTCTTGGGCGCCATATGTATTTGCGGCAAACTTTTTGAAAAGATCGAGATAATCTAGTTGCTGAATGCCATACACGTTGTAAAGATAGTTTTCTTTACCTTTAATCACTACGGCTTTTTGTTCAACATAATTCCACGGAGACAGACGCTTTGCATAGTCTTGACCGAGTACACGCGAGATTCGATTAACCATATATGGAATATCAAACAATCGAACGTTCCAACCAGTAATAACATCTGGCACGTTTAGCGGGTCAGACCACCATTGTATAAAGTCTAAAAGCAATTCGGCTTCTGTATCAAACTGCTTAAATTGCTTTTTAAGATGCGGTACAGATGATTGCGAAGGGTCATAGTGTTTTAACCCCCAAACAATATAATGATCAAGTCTGCTACTCTTTAATCCAATTGCTGTAATTTCTTGATCAGCAGCTGAAGGCTCGGGAAAACCATTGTCGGACTTACACTCAATATCAAGAGATACCACATCGATTTTTTTAGGGTTGTACTTAATTTCGTTTGGAAACTCTGCCTGAATAAACGCAGGTATATGACGGTCATTTCCATAAATTTTAAAGCTGTCTATTTCTTCATAGCTTTTAGTAAATGCGCGACATTCAGACATGCTATCAAACCGCATTGGCTCGAGAGGCAAGCCGTCAAGTGAACGCCATTTTGCATTCGCGTCTTTGCTTTCGAGATACATAACTGGCCGGAACCGGTATGTAGTATAGATTTTTTGTCCGTCTTCGTCATACCCCCGGTATAAGAGAGTATTCATTTTTCTTTCAATGCACGTGTAAAAGCCCTTAATCATGTAAGAACATTATAACACAAACTGGCGAAGATGTACACTACAATCTTCGCCAGTTTAATTTATAGTTTTATTACGCGGGTTATATATTCTCAGGCGCAGTAAATTCCTTAAAGGAAAGTAGCTTTCTACTGGAAATTATTTCAAAGAAAGTCTTTGCTGCTTCCGAGTTTAATTTTTTATAGTCAAACGAGACTTCGCTGTATATAGGGCGATAATGTAGAGTACATTCTTTTGGCACGAGCAGAAGTTGACCAGTGGTTACCATATCAGCTTTTTTAATATCGCCGGTACGTATAGGATTCATAAACTTATCTTTATGCGGCTTTTGCGACATTGCCTCGAGAAACTCGTAGGGGTCACGTATGTCATGGTCTCGTAAATAGTTATTTACGATTTCCCAACGAACCTCAGAACTTTTGCGAGCCGCAACAAGATGAGCGTCTGTTGCCTTTTTGCTATAACCAAGTATTGGCATATCAATGCCGTGGTTTGTGCGAACGCAATGATCATCTGCTTTAAGAATCTCCTTTAACTTATAAACATAGTCACGCGGTTTTTCAGTTGTGGCATCTTCCTTTTTTATAGTAAACCCACCTTCAATTAAATAACATATTTTTGAGTTAAAGACAAAGGTTGCACCGGCAAGCTTTTTTTCAATTAGATAGTCAGCAGCTTCCTTTGGCGTTTTATATAGAAGAGCGTTTCGAATAGCGAGTCCGTCGGGAGAGACTATAGCTTTTTTCTTTTTTTGCGAGGACTTGCTGAGTATTTTATCTCCCTCTTTTTCATCGCTCTTAACGCTAAACGATGCCGATAGTATGGATAGCCCATATTCGTTTACGCCTTCTGTCCAGCGTGTGGTCTGATCATCAATAAAGAGGCGTTGAATGTCATTGCGGTTTGAGTTTATTACCTTAATTGACGTTGAATAGTTGCGATCTCTATTTTTCGCACCTATCCAACCATACTCTTTAACGTACTTTACGGCTACTACACACATATACAGATAATTGCTATATTGTTATTTATACACAGAGACCTTTCACGCTTTCTTTTTAACGTTTCCAATGCTGTATTTACAGCGCAAATCCCATTGGGATTTATCACGATGAGAAATAATTTTTATTTGCTTCAGTGATGAAACGTCAGTGACGTCTGGGCATGCCACAATTGTAAGCAGCCCCCAGTCGGAAAGCAATATAGCAATTGTGTTTCGTCGGCAGCGATCGTCAAACATAAAGGTAGACGGTTTTCCGTCTAGCATAAAGAGCTCTTTAAAGTGTACTATAAAATACCGCCCCTGCTTATGTAGTATATGACAACTCTGATAAAGTACATTGCCCTCTCGTTTAGATGACACACCAATACGAGTTAGGGTTTCTTTAATTTTTAAAAAATCATCAGGATCACCCAGATATACCTCAAGCATATCTGTAGGTGACCACTCAACAATGTCAGTCGGGGAAAGTGGCGCATTCATAGCAATATACTATATTTATAATATATTGCATTTACATTGCTTATTTTTTACGACTACGCCGCGCAGCTTTATTCTTGAGTCGACGTTTTTCGACTCTTTTTGGAGACAAGTTCTTCTTGCCTACACTTGTTCTAAACCCTCGTGCCATCATTCGACGTAAGACCTTGGCAGGGTCAATTGTCAAGTGTTGACCTGGCTCGGGCTCGACCACAGCGGGTATTTCTTCCAATATTTCCGCCTCGATTATATTATTTTTTTGATTTTCCGCCAGTGTCATATTTTTGTTTTAATTTGTTTAAATGTTCAGGCGAAAATAGTTCAACGACCTGTCGCGCCTTATCTGAACTGTAATTGTATTCGGCCATTATGTGAGTTATAGAGTTAGAATCATCTGCACGCTTTAACCATTTGCTAAAGCGTTTTCGAGGACGTATTGCATTTTTTAGAAAGTCATATTGCATTTTTGCTGGCAATATATGATACCGGTTCATTTCATTTGCAAATATTGCGCTATCACTGAAATATGATAGCCCACGATTAACCATAAATGATACATAAGCGCGGTCAGGACTAGCCGGATCTGGCAACGAGGCGCTGCTGTCCGCAGTACAATTTTGCAAAAGATTGGCGCCGCCAGCACCAGAGTTGATGCTATTGATAAAATCAAATGGAGATAGCTTTTTTAGTTCTTTTTCCATTCAACGCTTCCCATAAGTTCTGTCATACATGCAACCATATTAATTTCTTTATCGGCGACAAATGCTGCTTTATAGCTATAGTCCGCGAGTATTAAGACCGCATTTGGTATTGATGCTTGCGACACAACATCATATATGCTATCATAAATCTTTCGAAATACGACAGAGGAATCCAGGCTGCTGTTATTTACTACCCACGCTCTCATTGCTTTAAAATCCTTGAGACGTAATGTATTTGCAAGTTCGGCGATGCTTTGATCGCTGAGGCCTACAAGTATTGCGCTTGGGATTTCTCCGCTCGCGCTATGTTTTTGACATTCATTGAGCACTCGTCGCCAATCCGGGGCATGCCGAATAATAAGCTCTGCCAATGTCTGGTCATGAGCCGTTACGTTTTCAGTTTTTAAGATAAACTTTAGTCTCTTTAGAAAATCACCCGCGAGTGCGGCGAGCACTTTTTTAGGAGTGTTAAACTCTATGACTGAACACCGACTGTGTAACGGCTCAATGATTCGATTTTTAAAATTACATGTAAGAATAAACCGACAATTGTTGCTAAACTCTTCAATAAACCCGCGTAGCGCAGGCATAGTACTTTGCGGATTTAAATAATCCGCTTCGTCAAGAATAACAACTTTGTATCCACCCGAGAGAGACACAGTAGAAGCAAACTGTTTAATTTTATTACGCAACACATCAATGCCACTCTCTTCAGAGCCGTTGATTAAAATATAATCAAGGTTTAGCATATTACACATCGCTTTTGCGACTGTAGTTTTTCCTAAACCAGCCGTTCCCGAAAGCATTAGGTTGGGCAGCTGCCCTCCCGCCACAAGCTCATTGAGAGTCTTTTTAAGATCGGGCGGAAGAATACAATCATCAATTGTTTGTGGACGATATTTTTCACACCACAACCATTCGTTTTCGTCAATTTTCATAATGCTATCTTATACCAAAGTGATTTGCTTGTACACACTTTTAATCTCGTCCACTTCGTGCTCAAACTGAGTGGCGTTTTTTGTCCGGCCAAACGCCGTATTATGGTATAGTTTAGCAACCTTGCGAATTAGCGGTTTTGGCAAATTAAACGCGTCAGCCGCGGCGTTTATAATTTCTCTAACTTGGTCTCGAGCCTCTTCCATTTTATATAATTCTGTGGAAATCTCGCGCATTAGAGCGAGTAGCTCGGTTTTAGTTTTAGTATCTTCAGGCATTATGTATTAATTATTTTTTAAAATTGGGTGCACCCAATTTTCTCGATAACCAGAAGAATTGGATTCTTGTGTAGAGTTGGATGTGCACACCGCATACGTGATTACTGCAGCGGCGGCCCAAACAATAATGGAATATAAAACAGCCATGGCGGGGCTGCTAGAGCGGCGCCTGGTTTGTTCAACTCTTCCACGCTGGTCAGCATCTCCAGCTGGGCTCATGTATTGAATCCATAGGATAAGCCGGCCAGGTGCAGTAAACAACCTAAAAAGTGCTCCACCCTTGTCAGCCCCGTCATGTCTGCCTATATTCATATTAGTCTTCTTGTGATGCGTCTTGTTGTTTATCAGCCCCAAAATCAAAATTCAATTGATTTTGGGGCGTGTCTGCGCCAGTGTTTGTCGACTCGGCGGTCTCCGAGGTCTCTTCAGGCGATCGCTCAGGTAGAAAAGATTTTAACTTTTCGTGAAGAGCACCCACTACTTGGAACTCACCTGCTTCAAAACCCCCACGACGCGAAACAGTTGAAATGATATTATACATTAGTATGACATCATTCACGGTAAGCATTGCATTAGTATCTCCTGTTGTTTCTTCTGTATTTGTTTGTTCTGTTTCCATAATTTTTTAATTAAAGGTTGATGTTTTTTCCAATGCGATGTAATATTGCACGGGAAGACTCTCGTGTTTCCAATGACTTACAAGTTTAGAAGACACATTTACCTCATAATCGCCCGACAGCACTTTAAGATTGGCAATCAAAAATTGCAAATCAAACGATCGTGTTTGAGGGTTGTTTTCGTCTAGTATCACTGAAAATGTATTTGCTGCTGAGTTTTTTGGGTCAACCACATTTAGAACTATGGTGCCGTCGTCTCCTTGAATTGAAATAATCGAATGACCAAGCACTCCAGCCGCTTTGCGAATTTGTGTAAGAAGATCAGCGGATATTTTTACAACCAAGTCTGTGCTTGGCATATTAATTTTATTCTTGGGAGTTGTTAAGATGCTTGGATCTGCAAACCTATAAGATGCAGAAGTTTTCCCGGATGAAAATTTAACAGAACTTTCACTAAAGACAAGATCGGGGTCTTGAAGCAAGCTAAAGATAGAGATAAATTCGTTTAAATCGTAGATTCCAAAATCTGTTAAGAAACTTTCCGAAATATTAGCGAGTGCCATAATATTTTTGGCCTCGGAAATTGTCGAGAGAGGCTCGCCGGCCTTTACGAAAAGGTTAGAATTTATATTTGAGAAATTCTTTAGAATGTCTATTGTTTGAGATGATAGTTTGATCATAATGTAAGTAGTTTATTATATATTAGAAAGAGGCGGTTGTACACACATTTATTTTCAGTGGCTGCAATTCATAGTAGAACAACATGCATGCAGCTGCGTGAGCGGCATGGTGTACGCCTGACTCAGGGTCATGTGTCTCTCCTTTACGAAGAGCCCATAAATGTCGCTGAGCTGCTGCGAAATATCGGTTTTCAGCATCGTCGAGAAGCTTCCAATTGTCTCGTGAATATTTATTTTTGCCATAGGTTAATGCATGAACAGTTTCCTCGAGCGCGTAGGGTGGAAGCAGACTGTAGTCCGCCTTCTCAGAATCATATTTAATACCAATAGACATATAGATTATAAGAAAAATATGTGGCGACAGTATAGAACCATCGCCACATATTTAATTTACGGAATTAGCCGTTCTTACGTGGAGTGCCAAGGCGATAGCGCTTGATACTGGCGCCGTTGCGATCAGTGCGTGGGTTTAGATAGATCGCGACACCATGATCATTACGAAGTGCGCTAATAACGCGGGAAGGATCCGCAATACCTGCACGACGAGCTTCGGCTGCCGAAAACTCATGTCCCTCTTGAAGGAAAGCGAAAATAGCTTCCTTTTGAGTCATATTCTTAACGAGACGTGCCAACTTGGTTGTTTCAATTTTAGTCATTGTATTTCTGTTTATTCTGTTTTTTGGTCTATAGTTTCTATGTTTAGCGTAGACCAACCGCCAAAATTTATAAATTGTTAGAAGGGAATTTCATCCTCGGCCGTGTCATCACCGGCAGGTTCTGGACTTGCAATTTGGTTGCTGTCAATCTTAGTGTAAAGATCGAGAAACGCTTCGCGTGTTTCTGTTTCAAAGCGGGCAATGCACATGCTTATTGCAGTCAAGCGATCTTGGAAAATGCTGTATGCCTTTACAATGTGGCAGAGGCGGCGAGTTGAAATAAGTTCATCAACACCCTCAGCGTCATAAGTCTTGCGAATAACGCTGCTCCATGCCACGAGCTTTTCCACAAATTCATCGTCATCAACCTTGAAACATTCCATATGTTTCATGATTATGTTACGCTCAACCTTAAACGGCGGATATGGCTGATCAATTGTAGCGACAAACCGTTCGATGAATGCCTCATCAATGATATTTGCAGCGCTATAGCGACCATCGTCTGAACCCCGGCCCTTGGTATTTGCTGTGGCAATCACATTAAATCCTTGGGCCGGAGCTACAACCTCACCAACCTTCTTAATTAAGATAGGCTTTCCTTCAAGCACCCCCTGAAGACACATAATCTTGTTGCTTCCGCGATCAAGCTCGTCAATAAGCAGGATGCATCCACGTTCCATGGCTTTCACCACGGGACCTTTTTGGAAAACGGTTTCGCCGTTTATAAGGCGAAAGCCTCCAATCAGGTCATCTTCATCAGTTTCAGGGGAGATTTGCACACGAATATATTCGCGCTTAAGTTTGGCACAGGCTTGCTCGACCATCATGGTCTTGCCATTGCCTGACATTCCAGAAATATACATTGGGAAAAACATTCGCGATTCAATGACGCGCTGAATGGTTTTATACTCACCCCATCGAACAAACGTGTGGTCGTTTTCTGGAATATAGATTTCGTCATTTGAGACAGAAGAAACTGCGCATGCGAGATTTAGCGCAGTTTTTGGAATTTGAGGGGTGGCAACAAACGGTGCGGGTTGATCGTCAGTCAACAGGCTGGATATGTCGAACTTTCCACGCCCGACTCGTTTTGCGGTTTGAATAAGATATTGGTCAATTTCTTTGAACTTCAAAGAATGAGCGCGACCTGCCGCGAAAATAGCCTTTGATGAGACTAGAGTGGGATCATTGTTCGAAAACAAATCGTGTAATACTGCGGCTTTTTGTCCTGGTGTCATTTTTCTATATGGTGTGGTTGGTTTTGCTTACAAAGTTATTATACACTAAAATTTTGCATATGTACATAATAAAGTGATAAAATATTCATTTTTATGCGATAAACTCAGCAAATTTGTTCAAAAAGACTCGTGAAACTCGTTTTTCTGTGTTAAATTTTGCAAAATCGCGTGCAATTTTGTTTTGAGCTGAGTTTTGAGTAATGTCTTTAGAAAATTCGTCACTTTCAAATGTATCGCCGTCATCAGCAATATCAAGATCATTTTTCGAATCAAATACAAAATAGGCGGTATACCCAAATCCTCCTTTGATTGCTAGGCATTTTTCTTTGCGTGCAACCTTTTGGAGAATATTGAACTTTGCTACTGCGTCGCTCCATGAAAGATTTTTATTGTCGGCACGCAACGCAGCAATGCAATTGTTTTTGTAATCCATTCTATTGTTAGAAACAAAAAACCCAATTGCTGTTGTATCACATGTCTTTTTCAAATTATTGATAAGATCTGCATAAAGATCACGGTTGTTTGTTATTGGAATCTTTATGCCAAATACCGGCAGGATTTTAACAGTGTTCCACGGGTACTTATCCTCATGTTCATATTCTTCGCCAATTTTGTTTTTATGAAATTTTATGCTGCATGCGTCTCCATCAGTTAGGAAAATAGTGTTCATCTTTTGAACGTTATGAGTTGCTCGAAAGCGGCGCACAATTTCGTGGGCGACAATAATAGTTTCGTTTAGAGGAGTTCCATTCATAACTTCATATTCACTATTAAATGCTCCTCCGCTATAACCGTTATGACGAGTTTGAACTTTTAATTCGCGACATGCAGTTTCAAAATCTGGGCGCTTCATACGAGAATGTAAAAGCTGAAAAATAATTGTATCTGAAAAATCGAGGTTATAACCGGGAAGAACGCAGCTCCGCGGAGAGTCACCGAGGTAACGGCTCGTAAAACCGTAAACTTCAAATGGAATTTCAACGGCCTTACAAAAGGCAACCAATTGCAAAGTTTGCGTAATCACCCGACCTATCGTCCCGCCCATAGATCCAGAATAGTCAATAAAAAATACCATTCCGTGGTTTTTCGCATCTGCGAGATTTGTAACACTCTTAAAAATTTGGTCTTCAAATTTATATGAATGCAATCGGTTGACGTCAATTGAACCTGTCGTTGACCGGGTTGCCCGGCTATACTGGAAGGCAGCTTTTTTACGCTCAAACTCTTTTACTAAAACAGCGACATGCTTTTTGGTATTTGCTGAAAAGTCTGACCAATCCTTTAAAGTTTCAGGAGAATCCATAACAGTGTTATAGAGATTTAGATTTTTGCGGCGAGCCTCCATAACTTTCTTAACTGGAACAATACTTTTCATCATGTCAGCAATATCTGGAGCATTGACAACCATATTTGCAGTATTCTTATCTTGAAGATTTTCCAACGCTTTCTCTACCGAGCCTAACGTGCTTGAGGTCAACTCTTCTTCTAAAGCAGAATCAGCCGCGAGTTCCTCTGCAGATTTAGCATTTGCTGGTTTCTCATCTGAAGATGAAGACTCGCCATTCGCTGGTTTTGTTTCGTCGGAGTTATTGCCTGCTGCTGCTGATGTTTGTGGTTTTTTGCTATTACTACTATCAAGTTCGGTTTCTGGACTTGAAGACTTACCGTCATTGACGCCAAAATCACCCTCATCATCGCTTGGCTGCGCTTCGTTGTCGGCAGAGTCATCAGCTTTGGCAGATTTTTGTTTTTTCTTGGATTGCTTTTTAATCATTTTTGCAATATCTGCACAAATAACCAATACATCGTCATAGCTATTAGCTGCAAGACATCTCTTATAGATTGCTGTTTCAATATCACTGAGCGGAATATGCATTTGACTTCCAATCTTTGCGTGCAAATTAAGACGATCCGCAAATCCTAGTGTATTAATATCAACTCCAGAAATCTTAAAAAGATCATTCGTGATAAAGTAGCTATAGCCGGCTTTAAATGAAACAACGAGACCGGGATATGTGTCGCGAATCATTCGCTCAATTCGAATGTCCTCTACAATATTTGCAATGTCAAATGGCACATTAGGCAAAAGCTTGTTAAATCGCGCAATGGCGTCAGTCGGAGTGTATAGAGCATGCCCAACTTCATGACCAATTAAAAGGTCAGACACTGATTTGCTGCCAGTGTTCCACGTTGGAAGACCCAACACTCGATTTTCGACATCGAAAAAGGCAGTCTTATACTTACCAATTGCGACTTGTATATTCTCCTTTGCCAGCAGCTTTGCTAGCAGCGTTTGATTGCCAATCGCAACTGGCGTAGTTTCTTTATTTAGTGAGGCAACCATTATGGTATAATAATACCATAAAACTGCGTCATTGTACAACAAAAAATGCGAATGATGCGAAAATAGTTCTAACTCATTGGTTATTATAGGCAATTTGTCACACTTTATGCCATTTCTTTAATCGCAGTGAAGTTTTTGACCTTGTGAAACTCGATTTTTTGATCAAATTTGCCTTCGAGGAGATCTTGCTTGTGGCTAATCACAAATATTCGCGTGTCTTGATCCAGCGTATTCATGATTTTAAGTAGGTTATCAACACCGTCTATATCTAGGCTTGCATCAAAAACCTCGTCAAGTATAAGCAAATTAGTATTGCTACTATTCTTCATCTTTGCAACCTGTCTCCAGGCAAACAGCAGACTTAAATCAATTCGCTGTTTTTCTCCCTCGCTAAATGAGCTATAGGAAAAATCATCACGGTGACGCGAACGTATTGTTTCGGTAAAATTTTCGTCGAGCGTGAAAAGCACAAAAAAGTCAAGGATTTGAAGATAGTGATTTATAAGCTTATTCATAACAGGAAGATATTGACGAATAACTTTTGTTTTTATACCAGTGTCCTTTAACAGCTCGCCTATTGCTTCATTATACATGCGTTCTTCAAGCTGTGTAGCCTTTAACTCTTGAAGAGTTTCTTTTTCGCGGTTTAAACCGTTAAGAGTTGTTTGAGCTTCAGCGGTCTCAGACGCCTCATGATGAGTGTTTAATAGACGCGTGCAATCCGTGATTCGCTTTTCAAGATTTATTATTAAATTTTGGTTGCTCTGTATTTTTGATTGCAGCGCGTTTAGTCGCTGCAGTTCTGTCGACGCACTCTGAATTGAGCCGCTGTTGTCAGTTAGCGATTGCACCAATTTTTCATAACCAAGTTGAAGCTCTTGTGCGTTATGTTTACAATTAGAAATTTTTGCTGATCGAGTCTCTTCACAAATTGATTGACTACACGTCGGGCATTCTGTATTAGATTCATAAAATTTAGAATGCTGCGCTATCTTTTTCATGTTGTCTTTGATTTGACGGTCATACGATTGAAGCGATGCTCGGGTCTTTTCATGCCGCTGCAGCTGTCTTTGCGTTTTGCCGTATGTATCATTATAGTCAGCACTCAAGCCGATATTTTCCGTGGTCATAACATCAATATCTCCCTGTATAGATACGACTTCATCTTCATACTGAGAAGTTGTGTTTTCGTTAAGCTGTTGCAGGTGAGAAATATGTTTTGTCTGGAGGTCTATTTTCTCCTTTATAGTAAATATCGAGTTATCAGTATCCTTTAAAGATTCTCTAAGCTTAGAAGAACTTTCTTTAAGCAGCACATTCATCTTACTAAAGACTCCAATGTCTAAGAGATCTTCAATAACTTCACGTCTATTTTGACTGCTGAGCTGCATAAACGGCACAAAATTACTGCTGCCGAGAACAACGACTTGGTGAAAACTCTTATGGTTTAATTTTAGAATATTTGTTTCAAGCAGTTTTTGATAGTCTCGCGAATGAGACTCTTGGTTAATCATTATATTGTTTTGCCAAATTTCAAAAATGTTTGGTTTTAGGCCGCGAATAATTTTGTATTCAGAAGAGCCCAATTTAAATACTACAGTCACAAGGCAGTTTTTACCATTTATGCTGTTTATAAGTTGCGGCTTGTTTATATTGCGATGCGGCTTTCCAAAAAGCACAAATGATAGCGCATCAAGCATTAGTGATTTTCCAGAGCCATTATGGCCTACAATAAGTGTGGAGTGGCTGTCATTTAACGCTATGGTGATTTCAGAGTCACCTACACTTAAAAAATTACGATAGCTTAGAGAAATAAATGTAATCATATTCCGTCAATTAGTTGTGATTCAATATACAGTTCTTGTAGTTTAGATTTTATGCGAGTTTTATCAAGGTCTGTTTCAATTGCTTCAACATAACTATTTAAAAGAGAGGGGGTATCGGAAATTTCAAGAGATGCATCATCAATGCTGTCCGCGGAATATTCCGAAAGTGATTCGATAATTTTAAGATCAAATGGCTCGGCAGCATTTATAGAGTCAATATACTTATCAAATGAATATGGATCCTTTTTCGAAGAGACTACTATTTTAACATAAGTGCCGGTCAGTTGTTGCATATTTACAACAGGGGGCGCTCCAAGTGAATCGTCATAGACAAGACGATTGAAGAGCGAAATGTTATTGCGAATTGGTGTAAGCTCACGTGTTGAAGTGTCTAGTATATGAAAATATTTAGGGTCATTACAGTCCGCCCACGTAATTTCATATGGGACACCGAGATAGTGTATGTTATCTCGCGTACTCTTTGTATGATAATGCCCAGACAAAACCATTTCATATCTAGAAAAGAGTGCAGCGGACATTCCGTGACTGACTGCTGGGGCGCCCTTCATCATTTCAAATCCAGAAAGTTCTAGATGCGCACACAATATTGGAGAAGGCGCAGTTTCAATAAATGCGCAGGATTCTACATAGTTTTCAGGAGTGATCCATGGCAATAACGCAATTGCAAGGCCGTCATAGTCTTTAATAGTTGGAGACATATGAACGCTTATGCGGTCACTGTGATATTGCAGCAGCTCGGTTAAACTGCATAACGAATTTGTGTTTCGAAAAAATACGTCATGATTGCCTGGAATAATATCCATGGTCATATTATATTCCACGAGTTTATCTAAAAACATCTCGCGATTGCGTGCTAACACTTTATAGTTTACATATTTCCGATGTTCAAAATAATCTCCTAGATGTAGTATATGAGTAATTCCTTCAGCAACACAACGCGGGAAAAATATTTCAGAATAAAACCGCTCGGTATAGTCTAAAAATATATCACTGCCATTTTTGACACCAGCATGGGTATCGGTAATTATCGCAATTTTCATAATATAAAATTATCAAGGCCGCCCGGCTCCTTCTTAGAGCTGCTTACTTTCTTTTGCGCTCGGTGTGGAGTAGCCTTGCCTTCTGCATCACACTCTTTATAAAAGGCATCATTTCGCTGTCTCATTTTTTCAACAACTCCCTCACCAGACATATCATCATCGTCAAACAACGCAAAATTTCCAATTCCGCCCTTTTCGATGAGTAGGTGTCTAATATCATCTTGTTTCTTTTCCTTTGCAATGCGGCGTAAAAACGCATACCACGAAATTTGGGTAAAATATGAAAACGCATTGGGGGCACCTGTTCGTGTAGGCTTGGTTATATCGTAATTCATAATTCTCTGAACACAGTTTTCAACTGCATCCATAACCATGTCTTCTCTATAACTATAATTTATAAAGTTTCCGCTACGAGACAGGCCATTCGCAATTTTTAAAAAGCATTCGCCAATGTAATTTGTAATAATCTTAGGCTCTCTGCCTTCTAATTTGTCGAGGTTAACGCCGTGCACATATTCAATAACAGCCGCGGAGAATTCTTTATTATTAACATAGTCGTCGCCGCGAGATCTTCTTGCTCTACTTTTGGTCTTTTCAGGATTCATGTTTGTATTATACACTATTCGAGTGCATTTGTAAACACTTTTTATAACAAATTTACATTTTGTTATTTACATCACTAGAATAATTGTGTATAATAATCTAAGATTGTTAATTGCCATTAGTTTTCCTCAGACGATTTATAAAAGCGTTCTAAAAAAGAATCCCATATATCTTCGTTTGATTGGTTATAATCTTGTGGATCAAATTTAGGTGAGGATAAATCATTATCTGCTGTATTTTCTTCGTGTAATAATAACTGCAGTCGATCATATATAAGTGCCTCTACATATCGACTCCTAACATCATCAGATGCTCCACATTCAGATTCTATTGAATGATTGTATATTATGCATGGCTGCAACCCATTTCCTGCTATACAAGGAGTCATTCTTTCGGTTAGCAAGCCGTCAGCTGTCATTGACCGATTAATTTCAAGTGGACATTTTAGCTGTACGCCGTATGAATGCGGTGCTGATACTTGTCCAATGATTATTCTGCCGCTGAGCAATGTAAAGATTCTTACATCGAGCTGCTCAACGATTTTATATAAATTGTCAATCATAGTAGTGGTACTTCATATAAGTTATAATCAAAACCTTCACGGGCATATATTTTAGTGCGTTCTATCGCGTGTTGTAGAGTATAATTCTTTTTCTTTTTCCATGAAAAGTCATCAGAAATATCATAGATCGTGGTTGGACGGCCGTCATCTGATTTTCGCAGCCCTCGACCAATACTTTGAAGCACACGTATTTGACTTTTAGTTGGAGCAGCAAATATTATCTGATGCAGATTTTTAATATTTATTCCAGTACTAAATGTCCCCATACTCGCTACAATAATCGCATCGTTTTGGGTCTCGACAAGCTCACGAATGTGCTCACGATCATTTGCTCCAACTTCTCCAGAGACATAAAATATTTTTCTACCGGTCTCAGCAGTCATTTGTTGCAGCATTGCAAACAAGGGCTTTCCATGTTTTTCAACTAGGTTAAAGAGTATTAACGTATTTCCCTTTTGGTCAAGTGCTAATTTACAAATAAACAAGTTTCTTCCCGGGTGGCTGACTATAGCATCAATTTCGGTTTGATAATCAACCTTTGAAACAACCTTTCGCAACTCATCGCTATGTTTACACACAATACAACGTATCTTGCAATCCGCCAAAGTATTGTTATCCATAAGTTCCTTTGTAGTAACTACACGAAGAGTGGGCCCAAAGGCTCCTACAAGAACACGTTCATTGCACAGGCTGCCGTCAAGAGTGCCAGTTGTGCCTATACGCATATGAGCCTGTGTGCACGCATTCATAATAGTATTTAAGCTTTTAGCTTTAAAGAGATGCGCTTCGTCTCCAAGAACCATCCCGTATTGTTTAAACCAACCTTTGTCCATGGTAATAGCGCTTTGCCATGTTGATATAACAATTCTAGAAGATATATTGTTTTTTTCCATGCCTGAGTATATCTTATGTATTTCAGACGTTGCATCAAAGTCGGGGTCGTGCTCAGAATAGTCGGCAAAATCTTTTGTCATTTGCTCAACGAGTGATGTAGTTGGCACTATAACTAATACCTTATGCGAATGCTGCTCTAAATACCAGCGAATACACATGTATATTATTAAGCTTTTCCCGGAGCCGGTTGGAGATATTACAAGACTGCGCCCTTCAGAACACGCATGTGTGTATGCCGCAATTTGATAATCACGAGGTAATATAGACTGCCCGCCACTCGTTATTTTTAATGAGTTTATATAGTCAAGACACGATTGTTTACTCGGCAAAGACGCAGAAATAATATCGGTATGGCATTCAATTGCGTATTTGCGATCATCAGCAAACTTTAATACTTCAAATAATAGACCATACGGCAGTCTCCCAGTTCGTGAATCAAATAATCGCACTTTGCCGTCCCACATTTTATTACGATACATTGGCATAAACTTATAGCCTTCTGCGTAAAATGTAAAATGCTCTGAAAGCTCTTGAAGTGCTCCAGAATCGCCCGAGACTACTCGTATAGAGGTCTCATCTATTTTATGTATTTTTATATATGACATTATGCTCCTGACACAAACCGTCTGTGGTCTATAATATTTTTAATTGTAGTATGACGCCATTTAATATTATCCATAATATCTTTTAATGCATCAACAATCGCATGTGCATACTCTATGCCGCCCTGCAGCTTTATTACATCTGCATCAGTATTATAGAAAAGATCCATATCACTCTTAAGCGGTTTAGCCATCCCATTAAAAGGATCATACCCCCAACCGTGTGAGTCCATCTCGTCTTTAGTCATTTTTCCGTTATAATACAACCACTTGTCTTTTTTCAAAATAGCCATTGCGAGCTCTTTTTTCTTAAGAGCAAGTTTTGATAGACTGTACAACTCCAAATATTTAGAATGCAACCTTGCACTAGCTATACTCGTATCATCTAGATTAACAGCGTCGATAACAGCGTCAATCTCCCAATTCTTTAACAATTCTTCAAGGTGTAACATAATATACTAATAATATATATCAAATTAAAAAATCAAAATAATCATACCTAAATGTGACGTCTACGAATGCATATTCAACGTCTGTGCTTTGTACATTAAATTCTACACCGCCTAGGGCTGTTGGAAATGCACGAACAAACCTAACGCTGCGTGATATGTTATTATGATTTGTTAAAAAATGCAACGTAATGTCATAGCTTTGTAAAACGTCCTGTGTTGTGTTTATACGAATCCAATTTAGCAGCTCTTGATATGATTCCAACCGCTCATCAATGGCAACACGCACTGTTAATGGGTCATACGTGAGTTTGTCACCAGGTACAAACCCCGCTTGGTTACGAAAGGGGGTGCTTACTTCCGCTAGCGATATGCTAGGAAAACTTGCAGATACCGCAAAATACTGTGTGTATTTAAAGTCTACTGAGTTGTGTATAGACAACTTAAAGCCAGTCAGCGATAACAAATTTGAATCTATCATACAAGTATTTATGCAAAAAAAGAGGCTACCGTTTCGGGTAGCCTCTAAATTAGTTGTTATTACAATAGTTTACACTCCGCCGTCAAGTCCAGTAACCGTAAACTTACGGAAGTATGGGTTTGCGCCGTCAGTACCAGTAGTGCCAGCACCACCAAGACCAGCACCACCAGCAAACGGGTTAGCAACAAGACCATAACGAGTCTTGAAACCAATCTTTGGTTGGAAGCTGTTAGGATCAACCGCACGAACCATTGTCAATGGCACATATGGGCAATAGAACATGCCGGCATCATATGCATTGGTACCGCGATAACCAACAGTTACAATATCAGTTGTCGCAAACGGATCAATAAACACCTTGAGGCGTCCGTTAATGATTCCAGCAAATACGTTACCAGTGTCATCTACATTGAGGTTAGTTGCAAGAGCTGGTGCATAGTCAAGCACACCAGCAGCAGCAAGAGCGCTTGCAACATTGCTGGAGCAAAGAATAAAGTTACCTTTGCCACGACGTGTTGCTTTAGCAATTGCGTTTGCTTCAATCTCGATTTGAAAAAGAAGTGCTTTAAATTTCTCAACCATCCAACGACCATCGCCATCGGAGTCAAGGTCATAGGTGCCGTCAGTTGCTGTTGCACTGCCAGTGGCTCCTTGAATAGCTTTTAAATTAATCGTTTGGATAAGCTCACGGTTAATTTCAGCAAGAATTTCAACAGACAAGATATTAGCAAGTTCTGCTTCGGCATCAAGACCATGAACGGCCTTAAGGTCTTGCGCAAGTTCCATTGTGTATTCTGCTTTAAGAGCACGTGTCTGAGCAGTAACTGTTGCTTTTTCAACAGTGAATCCCATTTGACCAAAACCGCCGCCAGCAACAGTGCGACCTGTCGAGTGCTCAGAGTCGTTTGCGAGCGCTTCGCCTTCTGCAGTTGTAACTTTACCAGAGAACGCAGTATTGGGTTCGTTGAATAGCGCTTCGTCGCCATTTGCCATGTCACCATCGCCATTAAGCTTTTGATAAGTGCTCTTCATCGCGAAGATCAAGCCGGTTGGCATTGTCATTGGTTGAACACCAGCAATGTCATAAGCGACGATATTTGGCATTGCACGACGAACGAGGCTAATAAGGACTGGATCCCAATTTGCAGCAGCAGCAACGCCGTTGCCTTCCGATAGAAATGAAGCCGCGCCGTTTTCTTCACGGAGTGCCTTTTCTTGAT
>Ga0209443_1000767_pt1 | contig 21327 bp, 18 predicted proteins | sample LauGreBMM110DCMD_2_FD_187571 | JGI IMG/M metagenome (GOLD analysis project Ga0209443, IMG submission 187571) | Freshwater lake microbial communities from Lake Michigan, USA - Su13.BD.MM110.DCMD (SPAdes) (version 2) | ecosystem: Environmental > Aquatic > Freshwater > Lake | place: Lake Michigan... | reverse complement strand
AAAAAATAAAAAATAAAAAATAAAAAATAAAAAATAAAAAATAAAAAATAAAAAATAAAAAATAAAAAATAAAAAATAAAAAATAAAAAATAAAAAATAAAAAATAAAAAATAAAAAATAAAAAATATTATTAATAATAAACAATTGGATATATCCGTTGATAATAATGTTAATTTATTCATATGTATGTATTAATGTTAATAGAATAAACAATTGGATATATCCGTTGATAATAATAATGTTAATTTATTCATACGTATATAATAAACAATTGGATATATCCGTTGATAATAATAATGTTAATTTATTCATATAAATATATAAATATATAAAATAATTTATTTTTTTGTTTACAAATGGATTCTTATATATTTGTATATAAGAATAATAGTACTATAAGAATATATAGTGTTTTTGATGCCTCTGCACAATGGAATCATTTTATTGATGAAAATAAATTATACACTACTATTTTTTCAAATATAAATTTTGGCAATTTAAATGATGATCTATTTCAATTATTTGAATTTAAAGATTCCGTATTAATAAGAATGCCTTTTCAATGTATATGCGCGCAAATACAAGAAGTATACTTGGCAGTAACAAACGGCAATATGGCCATATTAAAACCAATTATATTTAAAAATGATTGCGCGATATTATCAGATATACTTCAAATGCCCCTTCAATTATGTAATGATACGCAAATAAATCAATTAAAAAAAAGCTCAAAGCAAATAATGGATTGTGGTCAAATATTGCATTTTAATTTAGATCTGCCAATTAAAGGCGCATATAAATACGCAATATTGCATAATTATAAAGTAATTGGATTTTTTGAAAAAAATATAGATCATATTATTCAATGTTATATTATACCAGAATTTAGAAAAAATGGCATTGCTGAATTTATTATTGGCGAATTTTTATCTCTGGGGGGCCGCGACAGCAAAGAATATTACGCATATGTAATACCCACAAATGTGGCCGCCATTCAATTATTAACAAAATTGCATTTTATAAAAACAGAAGAAAAAAAAAAGATAAATGGCATTCATTATACTATATATAAAATAGAAGCAAGCCCCCCAGCATTGCCTGCTATAGCTCTGCAAGATTTTACAATAGAGACATCAGCAACATGGAATAAAGACCTGTCAGATAATTTTCCATATAGAAAATATTATATGCCAGAATTTAGTAAAATGTACCAACATTTAAAAGACTTTAAATCCCATAATAAAACAATTGAGTCCATATATAAAATAGATAGAACATTTCCAGATGATTATGAAAATACAGATAGCATTGTAGACCATTTTGTAGAAGAATTGCGTATTCAATGTGCCGAGAGAAACGAGCGCCCACCATATGAGATATGGCAGCAAAATAAACATGCATTTATGTCAAAAACAACAGATATTGGCAAATTACGAGAGATGGTATATAATGGCGCCCGAGGTTGCAATATTTTTAATGTGGCATTGGGTATTCACCTATTTACGCATTTTAAAGCAACGAGTTTATTGGATTGCACCGCTGGCTGGGGCGACAGATTAATTGCGGCCTCAATTGCAGGTGTTAAATTTTATAGAGGTTGGGATACAAACAATAAATTGCAGCCAATATACAGCAATATATATAATACAATTGCCAAACTAGAAAATGGCACCGACACTGGAGCCGACTCTGACCCAGATATTAAATTTCAGATGGATTGGCGAATATTTTGCGCCCCTTTTGAAAAATCAAAAATATTTAATAAAGATTCATATGAGGGGCAAAATTATTATAAAAAATTTGATGTGGCGTTTTTAAGTCCGCCTTTTTATGATAAAGAATTATATGAGGGCGATGTAACATCAACAACATCCTATAAAAATATAAATGACTGGTATGCGCATTTTTATCGCCCTATGTTTAAGCGCGCCGCATTGGCTGTAAAAACAGGGGGGCATATATTGGCATATATTCCAGATGGAAGAATGCGCAAAGAGGCGAATGCGGTATTAATTGAAAATGGGTTTAAATATATTGATTCGGTTGCATTTAGAACCATTGTGGAAGGAAGGCCGCCACAAATACGAGATACATTTGTATGGGAGGCTGCAGTCGCAGAGGGTCATAGTGTGCCGCTACATAGTGTGCCGCTACATAGTGTGCCGCTACATAGTGTACCACAATCGCATTCAAAATTAGATATATTGCCATATAAAAAAATATCATCTGTAAATTTTAAATTAGGTCAAAAATTTAATACAAATACAAGTGAATCTATTCACTCTGAAGAAAAATTTAATAAATTATTGTTAGAAACTCCAGAATTAGAGATTATAGAAATGCCACAAAATATAAAAAAAACCGTTGAAATAAATATACTTATTTATACAATAAATATAAATGCTGTACACATTATTAAATATTATATCTCAAAAGATGAATCTAATTCTGAATTCAATTTTGACTTAAATTCCCATATTGATAAAATAATAAAAACAATCTCAAAAAATGAGAATTTTTTAAAAAATCGCACTATGGCGGCAATCCGATGTATATTTGCATATGATGCGGATGATCTCATCTGGATTACCTCCATAGATGAAAATACTTCATATATATGTCCCATACATACGCAAATGATATTAAATACAATAGCGCCATATAAAACAATTCATAATGTTCCATTTTATGACACAATTAAATTAGATGTATTAGAAGAGGGTCTTGCTAATTTTATAATTATTAAAGGCACAAAAAGCATAGGCGCTATTACTATAGAAAAAAATATATATGGGATTGAAATGGATATATTACTAAAAAGCAAATATAAAATAAAAGAAATTATATATTCTATATTGATTATATTATATGAGTATATTCATTATACATATAATGATGAATTAATAAATGGCGAATTGGCATATATCGAAATAGAAGATGAAAAAATAGCAAAAATATGTAAAAAAATAGGATTTAAAAATATAACAACATATGGACATACAAAAAGCACAGTATTTAAAATATAATTGATAACATATATGGACATTACAAAAGGCACCGTATTTAAAGCATAGTATATTTGATATAGATATTTATATAAGAAAAGCCTGACAATAATAATGATTAGTACAAGCGATCCTCTACAATTTGATGCCTCTAATAGCATAGGAATACATTTATCAAGTTTCCAAGATGCTAAAATGCGATTCTTACGCAGTAAAGGAGCCCTTGGGGCTGGCAATGGCACACATTTTGTGATTGATGGTAAACCCTATATTTGCCAAGTACATGTGAGTGTACGCGCTAAAAATGGCTCATCATCAATGGCTGATTTGAAAAGATTCGATCATCATATAAGTGCTACGTATTTATCTAACGATTCAAATGATAGAAAGCCATGCATACACGGCACATGTTGGTCTTCTCTTTTGTCTACAAAAGACTTCGAGCACGCTGAATTGAGCTCAGAGTTTAATAGTTATAGAGGAACGGTGGTAGAAGATTTAGTGACCATTGATAAAATAATTGAGTTTTTTAGAAATTCTCAGATGAGTGGAACTCCCCGTTCTTGGATAGAATTCTGCGGCAGTGATGATAGCCTCCGTGAGCACATTCAAGGGCAGGATATCTATTTGATGTTTTATGCCATTAACCGCCGGACGGCTGTAATGCAGTCTGAAAACGATATGATTGCATTTACAAATAAATTTGGAGTTCATAGTTCAAATGGTGTCCATGGGATTAATTGGGAATTATTTGCTGGAAGTTATTCTTCATTTCTTATGGTTGATTATTGGTCTGAATTTGAACACAGCCCAATGGGAAATTGGTTTAGAAGATGGGATGTAATATCTGGCTTTGCCTTATCCAAAGTCAATGAAGATAATGAGATTGCCGTAATTGTACAAAAATTGTCACCAAATCAAAGAGAACGGGTATTAACCACCTGCGGCTATGGTGAGTATGTATAATATATTATGCGGTAATTGAGTCTGCGCCATTTTTTGTTTCATATTTTAATGCATCCCGTAAAATATTTTTACGCTTAAATTTAAGATAATTAGACTCATGTGACGACTTATAATCATAACTACTTTGATTCATACCATCTTGTCGGCTTAATTCACTTTGTATACTAGCTATTTTAGCTATAATTTTTGTAGTAAGCTCATTAATATTTATAGTACCAGTTTTCGATAATATATCATAGTCTGATAAATTATTATAATAATTTGGATTATTATTAAATATATTCTCTTGGTCTATTATATAACTATTATTATAGTCATACACGTCTTTTTTGTTAGGAAAGCTGGCATAATATTTTTATTTGATTTCTTTATTTTGAAATTTAAGAGGAATACTATTGTTGCTAGTTTGTTCATTTATTTTTGTTTCATTGATAATTTGAGTAACAAGATCGGTTACATCTGTTTTTGTTAAAGCTGAATTTTTTGCTCCCATATTTTTAAAAAATATATTTATTATATATTCATTTTAATTATTTTTTTATTAAAAATAATTAATTATGGTATTATATGGATAATGATAAATTAATAAATGAAGAATTATCCTATATAGAAATAGGATTTAAAAATATAACAACATATGGGCATACAAAAAGTACGGTATTTAAACTATAACATATTTGAATATAATAATTTTATAGTAAAAAATGAGCAATCCACCAACAGTTAGGGCGAGCTCTCACTTTCTGGGAGAATATCCAAAGGAGCTTATCGGAACCAGATGCGATTTATGCGGCATTGGCCATAATTCTTATAATGGTAATGGTAATATTAGGTCCTATGCATATGTTGAATTGATTCAGTCAGGAGACGGAGACCCATTTAATTCAGCAATCATTAGATTTAATAAAGATTGTCCATTTGATATTAAAAGGGCAATAACACATTTTTCTTGTAGGGATGTTGGTTCTCGCAAAAAACATTGCCCGGAGTGTACTAATTATAAGTGCATGCTATGCTCGGAGAGAGATTATAGATGGCATATTTGGAATTGTTTAGATCACCCAATTGAAACTGCGCCCCAAGATGCGCTTACCTTTTCAATTCATAAAGAAGAATTGGATAAAATGAGAGTGTGCACGCAAATTCACCCTCCAAGTGGCGAACATAACATGTATTTATGTTGCTTGTGTGGTGTAGAAGTAGAGCAGGCACAAAATCATTTTTGCCCTGAGTGCCTTGCTAATGCGGCGGAAATGAAGTGCTCAGAATGTGAAAATCCTGTATGTCAAGACCCCAGTGTAATTAAGTTTGGGTATTGTGAAGACCATCTTGGTAAGATTTTTGAAGAATAGGTTTTCTAAAAAAAATAAATTTTAATTAATTTTTTTTTATAAAATAAATTTTAATTAATTTTTTTCTAAAAAAAATAAATTTTAATTAATTTTTTTTTATAAAATCACTTGCGGTGGGGTCATCTTTTATAGATATTTTTTGTTCATCTTTTTGGAGGAAGAAGAGATATAAAATTTCTTATATTCTGGTAAAAGTCTTTTTTTTGATATGCTTTATAAAATTCAATTTATTGAATTTGTTTGTTTTTTAAAAAGTGGCTATTTTGGGTAAAGCTTTTTTTAAAGAGCTTAATCATAAAATAATTTAATGGTTTCAACTATTTTATCTGATCTATTTTCCGGATTTGACCAATATTCAATTTGCTCTTTTAATGTATCAAGCCTATTAGCCCATTCAACTATTTTATTTTTTTTAATATGGGATAATCCATCTTTATTAATATTCCAACAAGATGTAAATTTAACTCCATTTTTTGTATAATGGTCAGGATTAAATCTAATAAAAATAATTGGACGATGCCCTAAATCTTGAGATAATTCCATCATTCTTCTATTTTCACATATGGCATCATAATCAGTATGCTGATCTTCATCAACTTCTACAATAATTACTTGATATCCTAAATCAGATAATAGATCGGGGCGCCGTCTTGAGCAGCCACCTTCAATAATCCGATCCGCAACCCAATCAAATTGAGGAAAATTAATTTTTATAAATTCAACAACGGCAAATTCCTTTGTTTTATAATTTCTTGCTATTTTTTTATCTGGAAATAAATTAACAAAGCAAAAGAGGCAATAGCCATCATATTTATTATTTTTTGGACTTGTATAACACCATTCACTTTTGCATCTTTTTGCAAAAATATTTATCATTCCAGATTTTTTATGCTTAACGCAATATATACCTATTGTCTCGCCTTCCATATTAAACATGGGGCGTGAATCACACTCCTCTTCTTCATTTTGACATTTTCTTTTATCTAATACATTTACCATGCCTTCTATAGCATGAACTTGGCAATATAATGCAATTTTTTCTCCTTTTGTATTAAAAGTTGCTCTTATTGGGCAACAAGCAATTTCTGGTTTAATTATATTAATTTTACATAAATTATTTAAATTAACTATATCAATCATATCTGGTAATTTGCAAGAATTACAATATAATCTTGCCTTATTACCTATAAAATTATAACTTGCAATAGTTGTACATTTTTTACTATTTTCTAAAATTCCAATACATCTATCACTTTTAATATTAATCATTTCTGGTGGACAATGCTCAGCACAAAAATGTACTGATTTTGTACCCTCAATGCCGCAGCAAGCCTGTTTATGACAATCAATATTTTCACATTTTTTATGGCGCAAATCAATTTCGCCTTCTTGTATATGTTTGACGCAATGATTTATAATTCCATCCTTACCAAATGATGCTATTGATTTACATGGTGTGCCATTTTCTAATATTCCAATACATTTTTTTGTCATAATATTTACCATACCATCATCTTTACCATGGGTAAAGCATCTAATAGGTTTTTTTAATCCTTCATAATTATACATTGCTTGAGTATCACAGCCTTCTATATTGCATTTAGCATCTTTTACATTAATCATATTTTCTAATATATGCTCTAAGCATCTAATTGGTCTTTTAATTCCTTTTAAATTATATGATGCCTGTGATGGGCAATTTTCTACCTCGCACATTAAACTTATAACATCTACCATATCTGGACTTTTATGACGTATACAAAATTTTGCGGATTTAGTTCCTTTAATATTATATGTTGGACATTTAGGGCATGTATCATTTTCTCCTTTGCATAATACGGTTTTAGTATATATCATACCAGAAATTTTATGAACTTTGCATCTAATAGCTGGTTTAATTCTTGGTAAATTATATGATGCCTTTTCAGGGCAATTTTCTATTTCACAATATCCCTTTAAAGGGGTATATATTTTTAATATATCTAAATTTTCGCTTGAAGCGCATTCTTGGACATACATCAAATTCTGCATTTTTAATAGTATATATATACAAATTCAAATATTTAATACGTGGAATACCTAAAGATTATATTAATACCAAATTTAAAAAAAATATAAAATAATATAAATATAGTTAATTTTTTACTAAAATGGAAAAACAAATACTTAAATCTTTAAAAAAATATTATTTACATTTTAATGAAAAATATAATAAATTACTTAATTATAAAACTAATGAAGCGATTTATGATGCTTTTCAAAAACTTTGGGGAAAAGAACATGGTGGATTATATAAAATAGGAAATTTATCTTTATTTAATCCACCAGAATTATTACCATATTATAAAAATGGTCAAATTATTATTACTGATACGGGATCTAAGTCTGAAAAATTCCATATTCAATATATAAAATCACTTAATCATTTAATTTTACAGAATAAGGGTGATATATTAAATTTAAATTTTAGTAATAATAATGGAGGAAAGCCACAAGTAATGATTGCTGGCCTATTACCTATATTTAATAATTTTAATATATCAATATTATCTTATTATTATGATAAAAATAAAAAATCTCATTATGATGTTAAAAAATCTAATAATAAAATTATCTGTATTAGTAATAATAAAGCTGAAAGTATTGGAACTACAAAAAAATATAATATAAAAGAATTAAATATCTATTATAATGAATTTACAACAAGTTCTGCAGAACAATCAATCATATGTTTATTATCACTTTCAAAATATATAAAAATTAATTTAATTCATTCTAATAATGGTAAAAAAAGTGCAGGTTATACAACCGTTAATAAATATATTAAATTATCTGATAAATATGGAATAGAAATACCAATTGGGTATATGGGAACTAAAAAAAAATATTTTATAATGGATTAAAAATTTTTAATAATATAAAATTAATTTTATAATAATATTTTTACTAAGTTTAGCAGCGAAGTACATTTATGTACTATAACGTAAAACAGCTGAGCCATCGCTGATTAGTAAGAAATTGATGGCCGAAGCAACAACATTAAAATTGCATCGCCCATTGGATGATACGTAAGTAGAGGAGACATTAACATAAGTTTCACGAGCCCTGCTGATATTGAGGTGACCACTTGGTTGATAAGAGCCAGGAAATAAACAGAAGGTAATAAACATTAGACTGTTATCCTCTGGAGTAATCCAGCATGGGTCGGAATACTTGAATGGAAGGTATGCATTATAGAAAGTGGAAGGGAAGTTATCAAAGATAGTAATACCATGTGAGATGATAGATAAAGAATCGGTTGTTTGTGATGGAATCCAATATTGGTCACCCTGAGTACTGTTTTGCCCAATAAAAGTGCTTGTTGAATCAGTGGATGAGGTGCCACTTGGTACCGATTCGCTATAGTTATTGCCTGATAGCAATGTATTTGGAAATGCACTTAGATTTTTAGAAAATCTGTGCCAATCTCTCCATGCATTAGGATTTTGCACAGAACTCTTATTCCAGTTTGGCTGAAGAGCAATATACATATACTCAATAGGCCACTTCAATGCAGAAAGAAGAATTTCAGAATTGCCTTGTCCTGCAAGAGAAGTATTTTGTTCACGATGAACTCTAATAAGCGAGAATCCAATTCTCTTGATATAGATGTCGTGAATTTCTGGGTTAACAAAGATATTGTTAATATATAATTCGGCAGAAAGCGGTGATGTAACATTTAGGCCATTTGAAATTGGCGCAGGAAAACTAATTCCAGGAAAGCCTGGCTGTTCACCAGAGCCCCCATGGCCTCCCCATGGAGTAAAGTCCGTTTGAACGGTATCAACATCATCAAGAGAAGTTAATAATCCATTAATAGAGCCCATTGGGTCTTTTGAGTTATACATAAGGGTGCGCTTTAAGAATGCGCCAGGCTTTTGGTAATATAAGTTACCATTGTTTGATGATTGTGATTCAGCAATGGCAAATGTAATGAATCGCTGCCCATATGGGATAGAGACAGATGGAATTGCCAAACTAACGGATTTATTAAACCAAAATTGAAGAGGAATCCATAATGATAGTGGTGGCTGTGTTGGCTTTGGCGTTTGTGGCCCATCAACAATTTGAATTAGATTTTGGCCAATTGCAGTTTGCCCACTATTCGCATCATTTGGATTTGCTAATGCCGATGGCGACAATGCATCTAATGCAGTTGTATTATTTCCACCTTGGGCATTTCCAGTAACTGGAGTTTTTGGTACATTATTAAATAATGCAACTTCACTTCCAGATTGTTTTGGGTCAAAGGCCGTAATCAAATTGCCAAGAAGGCCTTGTCCTTGATTATATTCATAATCAACAACATTAGATGTAAATAATGAACCAACTCCGCTTTTTGTATTTTGTTGTCCAATTAAGGTATTATACCCCCATCGTTTATTTGGAGGCACATGTACTTTATCAGACATAACAGAAGAAGTGTTAGAATATGAGTCAAGAGGATTGCCATTGACATCAAATTTAGTATTTGGGAATATAAAATGCCCTGGATATTCGCAATAATGAACCAAGTTATTAACAGGAACATTAGATAAAGGCAATCCAGTTGGTGCGCTCGATAACGATGATGGGTCCAATGATAAATCAGTTTTTAATGCATTAGCAAACGCATCAACAAATTGATAGCTAATTGCAGCCGATAAAACATTATCACCTTTTCCATTTATAACGGTTCCACTATACTTACCCGAATGCTGGTTGGTAACTGTGTGGCTATACCCAGGTAATTTTGTAAATACAATATCGGTAAATGGATTATTTTGCTCAACCCCTGGAGTAGTAGAAGTGCCCACTGGAGGAGTAAATGAAGATAGTGATGGAGGTGATGCTGGAAATGTAACTCTAGTGCCAGTTACGGATGGTAATGTAACATTGACGACCATATCAAAGAAAAAGTCACCAAATTGAGGAATGCTAAATTGCATAGAGTTTCCAAAACTAATACCGCCAGTTTGTGGTCTGACTTTATTATATTCATATGCAATTGCAGCATATGGTTTAAAATGCGCATTTACATATAGAAGATGGGTTCTTTCGATATCTACTAATGTAGGGGTAATATCAGATTTACCACCAGCGCGGCGCATTTGCATAATATCTTTAATTCTTTGGTTGAGAAGTTGAGTTGCCATAATCATTCGGTCTGACTTTCCGTCATTTGCAATGAGTAAAAATACTGCAGCGGCTGACATTTTTTATTTAATAAAATTATAATCTATAATATTTTGTATTTATATTTATATATTTATATATTTATATATATTTATTTTTTAATAAAAAAAATAATTAATACAATTTATAAATGATAACGGTTTCTCGGTTATCAAAATCAATATTAAAGGCAAAAGAATTAGAGAATATAATTAAAGAGCATCTATTTATAATCGATGAAAAAATATTAAAATCAAATAAAACTTGGGGCAAGAATGTAATTACGCATGAATTGCCAATTACATTTAATATATTAGGTACTGATAATAAAATAGATTTACAGCGATTGATATATAGTTCAATTTTAAAGAATTTAGAAAAAAGAGGATTCGCCACTAAAATATTATTAGATGCAAATAAAACCATTTTATATATTATATGGATTTGTGAATATACTCCTGAAGAGCTTATGTCTATGGATGATATTATTAAAAGAAATAGGATTTCTGCGGATGCGGTAGAATCCATTATTAAACACTAGTTAGTCATATATTTGATAGTATTTAAAATATACATAAAAATGTCGGGGTTTAGAAGCAATTTTAATACGATAGAGGCCATGGCTAAAGCCAATGCCGAAGATATAGCCAAAGCCGAAGATATAGCCAAAGCCGAAGATATAGCCAAAGCCGAAGCCGATGCCAAAGCCAAAGCCGATGCCAAAGCCAAAGCCGAAGCCAAAGCCAAAGCCGAAGCCAAAGATATAGCTGATGACAAAGCTAGAGTAGATGAGGCTAAAGCTAGGGCTACAGCTTTAAATAAAGCTATAGAAGTCGCTATAGCTAGAGAGAAGGCCAGAATAGACGCCAAGCTATCAGAAGAATTCAATCAAATAAAAGAAAAATTGATGAAAGAACTGCATAAAAATGATATAGGTCCTATTTTAAGCGGCCTTAATGATATTTATATATTATATGGCCTCCAATATGCATTAAATGAGGCAATTGAGCTATATAATGCTCGTCAGACCGTAATAGATGATAAAGTCATTCAATATGAGTTTGAGACTGATGGTAAATGGTTGCAGCGTGACAGAAATGACACCGTTTGTGGATTTACTACTGAGGGCGTGGGCGTGGATACTGATGAAGACGTTGACATAGGTATAATATTTGGCGATATCGATGATAATTTTAGCGCGTATTAGCATATATTAGGTATTTTTTTTTAAATATTTGATTTTTAAATATTTGATTTTAAAATATTTGATTTTAAAATATATCAAAATGAGTAATTTAGATGAATTTGTAAGGCAAATTTTTAATTGTTCCGATCGGGAGGCTTTATTTTTAGCAACTGATGAAAGTATATTAAATATATGCTTAGATTCTACTTATTTTAATAAATTATACCATATACGAATGGTCGGCTATGGATATGGCTATGATTCGGATGAAGAAGATATATCTAATATTTTAGATGAATTATTAGAGTGTAAAAAAATTTATTGTATATTGCAAATATTTAAAAATAGTGAAATTAATACAATTATTGCAAACTGTGATTATTGTCGACAGATATCCATATATGAAAAATTAATTAAATGCGATTTAATCTCCGATGCTGATATTATTACAATATGCAAAAATTACAAGCCAATTTGTATAAGAAAGCATTATTTTGATGACGATGATTATTATGGTACTTATACAAAAATAACAAATATTTTTAAATATATATTAGATTATAGGCCGCAATATGCAAAATATTTGGTTACCATAATTAACGATGAATTTTGTTTTTGGTATTATATATTATTAGAAGATAAAGATGCGTATAGCGAAATGCTTAAAGATTTATTAATATCTAATATTTATGAATTTAATAGAATTCAACAAAAAATAGCACTCGAGGGTTCTATTATCGTATATGGATATAATATTCATTATATTGATACTATAATATTAATTATGGAAGTAATTGAAAAATATAGCACAAAATTAAAAATTAATATTGACTTTAATATTTATATAGGTTTAAAAATAGTATTAAATGGAGTTTTTCCTCCGGAGATGTATAGCCTTGTATTTAATGATAACACAGGTGATACACTAAGAAGAAATATTTATTTTATTATAGCATTTTGCTATTTAAATTATTTTGAAGATGCCAATATAGAAATATTAGAAGATTTCTGTCAATCTATCTATATGGCAAATTATAGAAGGCGTTGTAATATTGATATTGGTATACGTGAGGCCATTAATAGAGCACCTAATACAAGTCACTTGCAAAAATATAAGACATAATTGAAATTTTTTTTTATTATATATTATATTATATAGTGTATTCATACATTTGCAATATATTATATAGTGTATTTGGTATTAATATATTTGTAATATTTACAGCAGCAATATATTATAAATATATTTTCAATATATTTGCAATATATTTATAATATATTTATAATATATTTGCAACAGCAATGCAATCTAAAAAAATAGTACGAAATAATACATCCTTTTCATCTCAGATTAATACAAAATTAAAAGAATTATATGATCAATATAAAACAGACTTGGATCGCAATGATGATTCCTTAGAATGGGCAAAAAGTTTAAAATATTATCAATATTTGGTAAAAGAATTAATATCAAATGACGTTATATCTGAGTCTGAATATGCAAGAGGGTTATTAATATATCATACCATGGGAATGGGCAAAACTAGATTAGCGGTTGCGGTTGCAATGAGTTGTTGGGATATATATCAGCCTATAATATTATTACCGCAATATTTAAAAAATAACTTTAAAAAAACAATTGTTGAGTTTACTCAATTATTATCAAAGAATAAAGTAGATAAAGATTTTGAAGATAAAGCGGTCTCTAAATTTCAATTTGTTAGCATGGATGCATATAATTCATCAACTCAAATGGAAAATATTGGAGAAAAAGATATTCCATTTAAAGCCGCAAAAGGACTCTCAGTGAAAGCCGCTGCCGCAAAAGAGCTCTCAATGAAAGATAATTCAAAAAAAATGCATAAAAGTAAAGGCGGCAATCCTACTCCTAGGACATTCGGCCCAGAACCTCAAGGATTTGAAAAAAGGCTTTACTCAAAAAATAGAGGCGGTGGTAATTTTTTCCAAAATGGATTAGATAATAAGTTATTGATTATAGATGAGGCTCATAATTTTTTCAGATCAATTATCAATTCCGGCTCCGAAAACTCTAATGCTCGAAAAATATATGAAATGATTATGTCTGCAAAAAATTTAAAAATATTATTTTTAACGGGAACACCATCATCTAAAGACCCTTTTGAATTAGTTCCATGTTTTAATATGCTAGCGGGTAAGAATATATTACCTACATCATATGATACATTTTATAAATTATACATTGATAAAATCACTGGAAATATTATAAATAAAAATAAATTAGCAAATAGAATTTTAGGATTAGTTTCGCATGTATCATATGATAAAAATTCAAATCCAATTACATATGATAAAAATTCAAATCCAATTACATATGATAAAAATTCAATTACATATGATAAAAATTCAATTACAGATGGTAAAAATTCAATTACATATGATAAAAATTCAATTACAGATGGTAAAAATTCAATTACAGATGGTAGCAATAAAAATAGTCAATATAAAATTAGAGATTTTGGATGGTTTCCAGAGTGTAAGCCGGTAATTGTTTCATATGTAGAAATGAGCGCCCCACAATATAAGCAATATTTATTAGCCCGAGATAAAGAAGAATCTGAAAAGGGTCGCGGTAAAGGAAAGGGCAAATCATTAGGCAATATTAATACGCCTCCATTATCTCTTCCAAATTCTGAAAAAAAAACAATGGGGTCATATTATGTAAAATCAAGGGTATTAAGTATTTTTTCTCCCCCAAGAGAATATAAAAATAAGCCAATTGAGGCAATGCCAAACAATATATTTAATGAAACAAATTCTCCAAAATTAAAATTAATTGCCGAGCGAATTAAAGTCGCAAAGGGCTCTACATTAGTATATTCTCAATTTGTAGAAGGAGGATTAAAACCATTCAAAAAATATTTAGAAAATGTAGGAATGGCTGAATTTACGTTAGATGATATTGAAAAGCATTCGCATTTATTAAATAAGCCTTTTGAAAAAAGTCTTTACCCAAAACCCACTGAAAGTAATCCTTTTGTAGCGGCAGCAGCTTCCACTGTCGACGATGGAGACAGCAGCAACAATATTATAAATACATATACGGCATCAGATTCTTTATTAAATGGAGGGAACAAAATAATTATTGAAGATATTGAAATTGATGATGACCACGTTGATGCTTTAGAAGATGGCCAAAATTCGGGTCATTTAATTGATAGTATTTTTGAAAATACTAGTTATCAATTAAATTTTGGGGGAAATAATTTAATACATGACGAAAAGTTATCAAATAATGCATTTTTAGAGGATAATTTAATGGATGATATTTGTGATGTATGCACTGAAGATAATACTAAAAGCATTACTGAAGATAATACTAAAAGCATTACTGAAGATATTAAATCAATTAAAGATATGAAATCAACTAAATTCAAACAAAAACATATAAAAAAGGGAGGCTCTCAAAAAACATATATTATATATGGGGCCGATTTATATTTTGAGCACTTAGAATCCAGATTATCAACTTGGAAAAAAATACATTCTAACTCAGCCCCCGTAACATTTGCATGGGGTAATATAATATCGGCAAATGATACTGTGCGATATGATAGAGCCTTTTTTACTCAAAAGGCAAAATTAAAAAATATATTAATGAATAGTAAATCAATTATATCAGATAAGAGCAAATTATATAAAATGGCTAATAAATTTATGATTGAGGGTAAATATATACCAATGACATATGATTTGCATACTTTTTTATCAAATGCGGTGTCAAATGCGGCATCAAATGCGGCGTCAAATGCGGCATCAAATGCGGCGTCAAATGCACCCCCTCCATCTGAAGACGCCCCATACATTGTAAAGGATGCAACTAGTTTTGGCCAAAAAGGCGTCCATATTATAACCTCTGATGAAGAATTACAAAAGTATAAAAAACAACTATGCCATACATCTGCGATTATTTCTGAATATATGAAAAACCCATTATTATGGAATGGAAAAAAATTTCACTTTAGAATTTATGTTGGTGTATACGTTAGTAAAAAAACCAATACTCGCTTTGTAAAAGTATTTACTAATTCTAATTACGCATTTAAAGTATTTATGGCAAAGGACCCTTTTATGGTGGGCGATTATCATAATGAAGATATTCATATTACAGGCAGAAAGAGCACACTAATGCGCCACCAATGGAAATTATCATCTAAAGATATTATAGCAAATGCAGAGCCTAATTTTTATTTTTCTGAAAAAGATTTACCTGAAGGCGTTTCTTTTGATACAATTAATAAAAAAATAGAAAAAATGTTTCATAAAATAATTGAGCCACATTTAACAGAATTTGAAGAATATCCCGAATGCGATGCGGGCTTTGAGATATTTGGGGCTGATGTCATATTAAACAATAGGGGCGACCCTTTCATACTCGAAATAAATGCCAAAATTGGATATAGCGAAGACTATGGCGAGCGAGAAGGGGCCCAGGAATATCATAAGAAATTCTCATATGACTTATTTGACTGGATATATGAGCATTTTATCAAAATATAATTCTATTAAAATGATAATAATTTTATATTAAATAATATAATTATATTAAATATATGTTAATAAAATGAATAATTTTTCGAATTATGACCCAAAAATAATTTCTATTTATGAGATATTAGGGAGTTATTTTACCGATATATTATTTAATCATATTTTTTTATTATCTAAAAATAGTAAAAATGTAATTGATGAATATGTTAAGAATGTGCAAAATTATATATCTGGAATAAAAAACAATATTGAATATTATAACAAATGCATAAAAGAAATTTATCAATATTTTTTAAAAAATGTGGGAAAAAAATATATGGATTTAAAAATTATTGATTTTATATCAAGAGTTATATCAGTATCGGTTCCGCCTGACCAATGTGCACAATTAACAATGTCTGATAAAGAAGATATTTTTAGCAATATTATTACTGAATTAATGGCAAATGTTGCCGCATTTGTAACAAATCCAGAAATAATTCAATTAGTTGTTATTCACCATAATAAAAACGCCAGAGTTACAATTAGATGCATTCAAGATCATGCTGTCAATTTTTTAATTGAAAAGAGGGCATTATTATTTAATTCTTTTGTAAAAAATGTGGGTGAGGTAAAAGAGCATACTGCTGTGGCATATACTGAAGAGTTAAAAAAATCTTTAAAAAAGGCAATAAAAGAAAAAAATGATGCAATTGCTGATTTAGAGGATGCGCTTGATGAGATTGAGCAATTAAAGAAAAAATCACATACTTATAAAAAAGAGTTAGAGCTATCAAAGGCTACTGAGGCAAAATTGAGAAAACTAGTACAGTTATTAAATATAAAGTCTGAAAAAGGAGTTATCGCGGCTGCTAATTTTGTAAATCAGCCTAAAAGTGAGACCATTGCCGAAAATTATACTAATTTAAGGCCATATGAAGAATTGCCAAAAAAAGAAAATATCGCTGAAAAAAATAATTTAGCTAACTTTTTTGCAAAGCCATTAACTATTAGTGGCGGCAGTGGTGGCAGTGGAGGCGGTGGCGGCAGTGGAGGCGGTGGCGGCAGTGGCGGCAGTGGCGGCAGTGGTGGCTACAGTGGGGGCGGTGGCATACCTACACTTTCAAATAATATTCTGTCTGGTGTTATTTCAAATTCAAGCAATATTGATGAACTTGATGAAGAGTATCTTAATTTATTAAGATAATAATTATGCTTCAAATAATTCTTCAATATTAGTAATGGTTATATACTTTATATATATTTTTTCTAAAAGGCTTTCTATTACATTTTCAAAGTCTACATCAAGGTCCGCATTGCAATTTTCTATATTATATGTCTCTATATAATGAATATCAAAAGCTCTTTGTTTATAAATATAACCTTTTAATTTGCCGATAGGCTCATTATTACGCATAAGTAATAAGACATCTTCATAAATATGGGGATTTGATAATAAACAATGCATATGAACCGCATCTAGATTTGGCGGCAAATTACGGCTCATTCTTTTTAATTGATTTTATATTATAGTCAATATTATTTTTAATTGATTTTATTGACAATGTTCTTTTTAATTATCAATGTTCAAATATATTTTTTTAATTATCAATGTTTAATTATATTTTTTTTAATTGATTAAATAATATTATTGAATTATAAATAAATATAAAAAAAATAAAAAATGTCAAAATCAAAATTAATTTGCAATAAATTATTTTCAAATCCATTTTTTATTGCATTGTTGTTGACAGTATTAGTTATTATAATAATGGTTGCAATATTTAAAGTTCAAAAAAATGGAAGTAATGCGGTTGTAAAATGTTTTATATATACATATATTTGCTTTAGTATAATTTTATTTGTCCATACTATCTTTATTAAAAAGACGCTTAATGTATCAAATGTAAAAAAAGAAGTTAAGGATGTATTTAGTGGAATTGATATCAGTAAAGAAGTATCTCATGATGTAATCCAAATACAGCCAAATTTATATGATGATGAAGAGGAAGACCTTCCATATATAAAAAAAAGAAATGGTAGTGAATATGATTCACCTAAAATTCATACTGAAGAACCTAACATAATAAATAACGCCCCTAACATAATAAATAACGACCCTAACATAATAAATAGAGCCTCTAAAATTCATATTGAATATCCCAGTATAATGCATGAAGAGCCTAAAATTATTAATGAAGCCCCTAAAATAAATGAAACTACAAACATATTAAATAGTATAGTATCTATGCAATAATATTTATGCAATTTATGCAATTTATGCAATTTATGCAATTATACAGATTTTCCATGTGAACTAATTAATTCTTCAGATTTAGTATAAAATGATGATTTATTAAAATCACCTGTTTCTGAATTAGTAACAAATACATCTACTTGTATTCCATCATTTGGAACCTCTGCCATTTCATGCGCGGCTAGTAATTTACTCTTAACGGAGGCATAGTCTGTCGACTCTTCATTGGTTAAAGGCCGCAATTCTTCTATTTTTTTATATTTTAATTCTTGTTCTTCTAAATATTCTAGATATTCCAATTCTTTTGCCGCTTTAATATTGCCCTTTGCCTTTTCTAATCTTAACATTTCCTCATTAGAAATGACTTTTTCGGCCCCAGGAATAGAAGACCCGCTAATATGCTTATATTGAGATAACCCCTCTGCATCGGGCCCATCCTCTGCAATATTTTTGGCCTTCTTTTGCCTTATTCTATTTTTCATAAGTTCCATTCCTAATTTTTTATCATCTTCATATCGGTCTAAAATGCGCTTTAATGCTTCAGTATTTTTATTATAAAAATTAATTTTTTCTCTATTTTTTTTAAAATCTCCCAATAAAGTCCAATTTCCAAATTGAATTGCTTTAATATCTGATACAAATTCAGATTGATGCATTTGGCAATATTTAGTAAATTCGGCATCTACTTCTTTTTCTTCTCCCTCAAAAGTAGTCCAAGCTCCAATGGCAAATTCAATATCTGGTTTATCTAAATATAATGAAGATGTTACGCGCCTTAATTCTTCATAATTTACTTGAGTATAATAACTCCATCTATGAAATGTATCACGAGGCGGAATAATTTCCATTGCTGGCATAACTTCGCTATTTTGCCGCAATGGCATTAAATAGGTAGAAAATGCGTCTCTATTAGAGATAGCCATTTGAGTAGATTCTAATAGCTTATTGTCACTTAATACTCTACATACGGCATTATAATTTTCTTGGTTTTCCATAATCACTGAATACGCCTCATTATGATCAGGCAATTTATTTATATTTTGTAATAATAGAGATTTATATGGAATACGCGAGGGGTCTTGTTTATCAACATAAATTGAATTTCCACAAATAGAAACAACCTCTTCTTCAATTTTTGTCTCATCAACTGAGGCCGACTTTACATGCTTATTTGGGTCAAATTTAAATAGATCATGCAAAAAATGATTAATAATCTCCTTACATGAAGTTTCAGGGATTTCTATGTCTTTTGTTAACTCACTTTTTAATTCTAATAATTCTGATATGGTATCCTCATCAATGGCGGCCGCTAATAATTTATCCACAATTGTGATTTTTTTATCATTATTTGGACTAAATAATTGAATGGATTTTTCAACCTCATATTCATTTTTTATTTGAAAAATAAATCCAATTAATGAAGTCATTAATAATTTTTTTAAATATTCTTCCCTTAAATTAGTATAACTACATACTAATATTTTTTTATAATTTGGATCTTCTAATTCCTTTGAACAAAAACTTTTATATGGGCTAATCTTATTTTGAATTTCAATTAATTGCTCATCTGTTAAATTTTTTTCAAAAAGTAACTCAGGGTTGTTAATAATATCGTTAATCAAAGAATCAAAATCCATTATTTTATAATATAAAGTAAAAATTAATATATATATTATATATATAATAATGTTTAATTAAAAAATAATGTTTACTTGCTACTTTTTAATATTTAAATGATATGGAGAGCATATTAAAGCATTTTTCATTAAAATTTAATACATTAAGGGCATTAATTCAAAAAACAATATTACTTGATATAGATGTGGCTAGTATATTAACTGAATTAAATGATATTGAAATCGATTTTGTATTAAAAACGGCCCCTATCCAAAATCAGCTGTTATCTGATGAAATTAATAGAGATAAAATAACAAATTCATTTAATATAATTATATCAAATGAGAATTATTCAATTAATGTAAATAATATATTTTATTCCTATATAAAAAAAATATTAAAAAGCCATATATATTTTAGAATAAATGATACTATAAAAGAAGAAATATATAATACAAGTTTGCATTCTCTCAAAAATCGGGCCGCATTGGCTGCACATATCGATGTGATAAAAGATTCTAAAAAAGACATGGAGCCGATAATATCTCGATTACATTTAGAAATACAAAATTTAATTGACATTTATCCCATAAATATTGAATTTATTAATATGTCAATATTAAATATTAATTATAGAATATGTGATTTATGCGGGGGTTTAATGGAAGTTGATATTATCAATTCAGAATTAATTTGCTCTGAATGTTTTGCAATAAAATCTATTATTGGAACCACTTTTGAAAATATTTCATTATATAATTATGATTGCCAAAAGTCAAAAAATGGCACATTTAATCCAAATCGGCATTTTTATTTTTGGTGGAGTCATATATTGGCCAAAGAAGATGAATTGCATTTAAGTGAATATAGTACATTGTTTGATGATATAATCAATATTATAAAAAGAGATAAATTAATATTGAGAATTCTAACCGTAGTGGATATAAGGCAAATCTTAAAAGAATTAAAAAGACCAGAATTAAATAAAAACACATCTCTTATTCTAAAAAAATTAACAGGCATTGGACCCCCTTCTATCCCCGAGGAACTTGAAATTAGAATTGAAAACTTATTTACAAAAGTAATAAAGGCGAGTGAAAACATCAAAAGAATCGGTAGGACAAATAGAAATTATTACCCATATTATATTTATAAAATTATAGATATAGTTATACCAGAAACAGATATTGATAATAGGAGAATATTATATTATATCTATATACAAGGAAAAGAGACTGTAGA
>Ga0209443_1000765_pt1 | contig 21366 bp, 14 predicted proteins | sample LauGreBMM110DCMD_2_FD_187571 | JGI IMG/M metagenome (GOLD analysis project Ga0209443, IMG submission 187571) | Freshwater lake microbial communities from Lake Michigan, USA - Su13.BD.MM110.DCMD (SPAdes) (version 2) | ecosystem: Environmental > Aquatic > Freshwater > Lake | place: Lake Michigan... | reverse complement strand
GCTAGCCAACAGCCCGATCTTCATGCGCTTGTTCTTTATTCCCCTGCTATTCGTGATGAAACAAGGCTACTGGAAGGGTTTTTTAAACCCTGGACCTTCTGGGTCATGAAAAAAACTCTCCTAGATAACGGGGTGATGATTCAGCAACGCGAGGGAGAGAAGAAAGCATATTGGTCTGAAGAATACCATGCCAATGGCTACGAGAGTTTGGCCATCTTAATGTATGGTGAGATGAACAAAGAGACTTTTGCCCAAGTAAAGCAACCGGTATTCATGGGCTACTATTTCAAAAATGAAAAAGAGAAGGACATGGTCGTATCGGTAGCCAAAATGCAAGAAATGTTTTCGCAGTTAGGCACCCCTTCTGCTATGAAAAAAGAATTGCCCTTCCCGAAAACGGGTGATCACGTGATCGCATCTTCCATCACTTCCAAAGACTGGCAAACGGTTCTTTTCTCCAGCATCGAGTTTCTAGAAAAAGTAGTGGGGGTACCTGCCCAGCCTACCTATCAGAAGCAGGTAGAGCAAATGACTAAGGCCAACCAATTGTTGGACAGCATCCGATAAGGATAAAACACTAAAAAAAATGGGAGGCTTAAGCCTCCCATTTTTTTTTAAATAAACTTGTTGATGAGATTTTCGAAATACTCTTGTTTACCACTAAAGGTGGTCGGCTCACCGGCTTCAAAGGCATGAGCTCTTAAATCCTCTAAGGTCAATTTTCCTTCTTCAAAAGCCTTCCCTTTACCTGCATCAAAACTAGCATAGCGATTTTTTCTTCGTGCCAAGTAATCAGATTTTTCAAGGATATCTGCTGCAATAAGTAGCCCACGAGCGAATGCATCCATACTTCCGATATGTGCCAAAAATAAATCTTCAGAATCGGTAGAGTTTCGTCTGATTTTCGCGTCAAAATTGACCCCACCACCTTGTAGGCCTCCTGCAGCGAGGATGACTAGCATGGATTCGGCTAATTCTTGCAGGTTGAGTGCAAATTGATCCGTATCCCATCCGTTTTGGTAATCTCCTCTATTTGCATCGATGGAACCCAGCATGCCTGTATCTGCAGCCACTTGAAGTTCGTGCTGGAAGGTGTGCCCCGCTAGGGTGGCGTGATTCACTTCAATATTGAGTTTGAAATCCTTGTCCAACCCAAAATGACGCAAAAATCCAATCACTGTTTCAGAGTCGTAATCGTACTGGTGCTTGGTAGGCTCCATCGGTTTGGGCTCAATGAAGAAGGTACCTTTGAACCCGTTTTTCCGAGCATAATCTCGAGCCATGGTCAAGAAACGAGCAAGGTGCTCCTTTTCCCGCTTCATGTCCGTGTTCAGTAAGGACATATAGCCCTCGCGACCGCCCCAGAATACGTAGTTTTCACCTCCCAACTTAATGGTGGCATCGAGTGCGTTTTTGACTTGCGTCCCAGCAAATGCCAAAACATCAAAATTTGGGTTAGTGGAGGCACCATTCATGTAGCGTGGATTGCTAAATACATTGGCCGTACCCCACAATAGTTTGATGCCACTTGCCTTTTGGTGTGTAGCTGCATGGTCTGTAATGAGCTGCATGCGCTTTTCGTATTCGGCCAGGCTAGGTCCTTCCTCAATCAAATCGATATCGTGGAAGCAGTAATATTCTGCTCCAATCTTAGTCATAAATTCAAAGGCAGCATCCATTTTATCCTTGGCCCGCTGAATGGGATCAGCACTTGCATCCCAAGGATGTACAATGGTGCCTGGACCAAAGGGGTCGCCCCCAGTGCCGCAGAAGGAATGCCAATAGGCGATTGCAAATTTAAAATGCTCTTTCATCTTCTTCCCGGCAACCACACGGTTGGGGTCGTAGTAGCGGAAAGCAAGGGGGTTGTCACTTTCTTTTCCTTCAAACTGAATCTTTCCGATGGTTGGAAAAAATGATTTAGCCATAGTAGTGTAGGTTATTTTGAGTGTTGGTTAATGAATAGGTTTAGAATTAAGTTGTAAGCGGTTGACGCATCTGCTCCAAACGGGAAAGCCAGTACTGATAAGTTTCTTCGTAACGATCTGCCCCAGTTGGATCTGGAGCCAAGGTTTGGAGGAGCGTAAGTCCATGGAAAGCTTCCTCTTCCGTGCTGAAAATCCCTGCGCCAATTCCAGCTCCACGAGCAGCACCTTGGGCACCATCCGTGTCGTAAAGTTCGAGGTTTACTTGATTCATTTGCACGAAGGTCTCTCGAAATAGCGGACTCAAAAACATGTTGGCATGTCCAGCTTTGACGGTTTTGAGATCCATTCCCATGTCTTTCATGATGCGGAATCCAAAGGTCAAGGCAGCTACTATCCCTTCTTGAGCGGCACGGAGAATATGCTTTTGATCGTGTTTGAGTAAGTCTAAGCCCATCAAATGTGCTCCCATTGGGGTATTTTGAAGGATGCGTTCCACTCCATTTCCAAATGGGAGAAAAGCCAATTTATCAGAACCAATTGGCGCTCCTGCTGCGAGGACATTCATTTCCTCGTAACTCAAGGAACTTCCTCCCAACATTCTTTTTAGCCAAGAATTGAGGATGCCTGTACCGTTGATGCAAAGCAATACCCCATAGGAAGGTTTGCTTTGCGTATGATTCACATGTACAAATGTATTGACACGTGATTTCGGGTCGTACAATGGCTTGTCGCAAACGCCATAGACGGTCCCAGAAGTACCGGCAGTAGTTGCGAGCTCCCCTGGTTTGAGCACTTGAAGGGAAAAGGCATTATTGGGCTGATCTCCTGCGCGGTAGGATATTGGAATACCTGCTTCCAAGCCTGTTTCCAGTGCAGCGGCAGCAGAGATTTTTCCTTGAATAGAAAAAGAAGGGACTGCCTCAGGAATCCAATCCTTTGGGATCTCCATAGCTGCAAGCAAAGGATCACTTAGCCCATTTTTTTTGAAGTCCCAAAATATACCTTCGGAAAGGCCTGTTTCAGAGGTGAGAATCTCACCGCTAAGCTTCATGGCGATAAAGTCTCCAGGAAGCATGATTTTATGAATTTGGGATGCCACCTCAGGCTGGTTCTCAATGACCCAACGCAATTTAGAAGCAGTAAAATTACCTGGAGAGTTGAGCAAATGTGGCAAGCAATAGGCTTCTCCTAAGGCTTGGAATGCTTTTTCACCAAGGGCTACTGCCCTGCTGTCGCACCAGATAATAGACGGACGAAGAACTTGATATTCTTTATTTACGCATACCAGCCCATGCATTTGATAGGCAATTCCAATGGATTGCAGTTCACCAGATCGAACTTCTGTTTGGCCACACACAAATCTGATTGCCTCCTTGACATGCTTCCACCAAAGTTCAGGGTCTTGTTCCGCCCAGCCACTTTGAGGAGATTGAATGGGCATTTCAACTTCTGGGAAAGCTTTGGAGGCAAGTGCCTTTCCGGTATCCGCATCAAGAATACATGCTTTGACCGAGGAACTTCCAAGATCAAGGCCTAAAAGCAACTTTCGCATCTTACCAGAAAACAGTATAAAGTGCCGCAATAATACCTACAATGAGTACCGCACCAATTTTGAATCCTGTACTTGTACGGAACAGCTCGGCCGATATATCAATGCTTTTGGGATGATCCTTGCCTTTCCCTTCAATCAGAGAAATAGCAATCATCAATACTGCAAGGACTACAAACACCCAGCCCATGCGATCAATAAATGGCAAGGCAGGGAAAACTACTTTCAGCACTACGGAAAGTGGAATACTTAAGGAAGCACCGACAAGAGCAGCATTGGATGTTGTTTTTTTCCAGAATACGCCAAAGAAGAAGATTGCAAATACTCCAGGACTAATAAAGCCGGTGTATTCCTGAATAAATTGGAAGGCCTGATCTAGTTGCCCTAAAGCAGGTGCCACAACAGCAGCAATCACAAAAGCAACAACTGCTGTAATCCTACCTACCCTTACTTTGGTGGTTTCGGAGGAGTCTTTACCAAAATACTTGGCATAAATATCCATGGTGAAAATGGTAGAAGTACTATTCGCCATAGAAGCCAGTGAGGAAACGATAGCAGCGGTTAAAGCTGCAAAAGCAAGCCCCTTTAATCCCGTAGGCAGTATCTGAAGCAAGGAAGGATAGGCACGATCTGATTTGATCAATCCTGTAACTGGATCTTTCATGGATTCAATAAATCCAAGGTCTGTTCCATTATTTACAATGACTAGGGCTGCTATTCCTGGAACTACCACAATTAGCGGCATCAAAAGCTTCAAGAAACCAGCGAAAATCATCCCCTTTTGTGCCTCATCCAAATTCTTAGCAGCAAGTGCACGTTGGGTGATGTATTGGTTGAATCCCCAGTAGCTTAGGTTAGTAATCCACATCCCCCCAACCAACACTGATAAGCCGGGTAGGTCCAAATACGCATCTCGTGTTCCTCCTTTTCCATCTGAAATAATCATCTCACCTTTGTCTAGAATCATCGAAAAATGTCCTGGAACTTCATTTTTGAGCGTAATCAAACCTTGCCAAGCATCGCCTTCTCCCACCATGCCAAGTGCGATGTAGGTAGTCGCCAAACCACCAGCAATCAAGAACACGACCTGGACTACATCCGTCCAAGCTACCGCCTTCAATCCTCCGTAGATGGAATAAAGCATCGCAAAGAGCGCTAAACCAAAGATGCTGTAGGTCATGGGAATATCTAGGATGGTATTCAAACTCAAGGCACCTAAATAAAGCACAGAGGTCAGGTTGACAAATACGTATAAAAGCAGCCAGAACACCGCCATCGTGGTACGTACCCGACCATCGTAGCGATCAAAAAGAAAGCCTGGCATGGTATAGATGCCTTTTTTGAGATATATAGGTAAGAAAAATATGGCTACCACCAAGAGTGTAGCCGCAGCCATCCACTCGTAGGTTGCGATGGCCAATCCTAGGGCAAAGCCAGAGCCAGACATCCCGATAAACTGTTCTGCAGAAATATTGGATGCAATTAAAGAGGCTCCTACTGCCCACCAAGGAAGGGCCTTGCTGGCAAGAAAATAATCATTGGAATCTTTTACGTGGCCGTCCTTTTCACGGGACACAAAGAATCCCATACCCATAATTAGAAATGCGTAGCCGAGAAAAACAAGTAAATCAAGAGGTTCTAAGAGCATAGGACAAAGGGAATATAGGTTTTGGGGATCAAATTAAGTTCATACTATTGGTTCAATTCAAATAGCGTGGCTAAATATAATCTATTGACGCAAACGAGTGCACATGATTGGAAAGCAATTGTAAGAAAATTAGAAAAATCTTCTGTTGGGAATACTATGGAGTAACCCAAATCGCAGATTTAAACCTTGCACTTTGTGTAAGTCAGGTCGCTTAAAAAGTAAAATTCTTGACCAACTATTCGATTGCTCCCACAAGTGTCACAGTTCCGTTCACCTATTTGTCCGATTTCGACCACAATGCTGATTTGCTTCATATTTTTAGGGTCACAAATTCGAATCATACTTCTGTTTTTGTTCGGCAATAGGGTTTGAATGCAAAAAAAACAGTAATTTTGAAGCGGTTTTTGAACTAGCATCATTTTTGGAGTTACTCCGCTTATGGCAAATAAAAGCAGTGTGTTTGATATGATCGGCCCAATCATGATTGGTCCCTCCTCATCACACACAGCTGGTGTGGTTCGGATTGCACGAGCGGCCATCAGGGTCCTCGGAGGGATTCCCGAGGAGGCAATTATCACCTTTTTCAATTCCTTCGCCAAAACCTACGAAGGCCATGGAAGCGATCGAGCCATATTGGGCGGATTGATGGACTTCAAAACAGACGATGTTCGAATTAAGGACGCATTAGAAATAGCAAAGGAAAAGTTGGTGCACTATACCTTCAAATCCATAGGCAATTCTTCAGTTCACCATCCGAATACGATTAAACTTTTGCTTAAAAAAGGAGATCAGCAGGTGGAGATTTATGGAGAAAGTTTGGGAGGTGGAGTCATTAACATTTCAGAAATTGATGGTTTCGTAGCCAACTTCTCTGCTCAAAACCACACGCTCATCATTAAAGCTGAGGATGTATCGGGATCAATTGCTTTTATATCGAGCGTAATTGCTCAAGAAAAAGTAAACATTGCGACCATGTCAGTATCTAGAAAAGGAAAGCACGATATGGCCTGTCACGTGATCGAAATGGACTCTGGAATAAATGAGATTACCCGTCAGTACCTCCTTTCCTTACCTTGGATAAAAGAATTAATCTATATCCCAGACATTGACCTTTAACGAATCTATAAACCAACAGCTACCACACATGAAAAAACTTTTTATCCTGTTTCTCTTGGGCACTTTTACCTGGCAACAGGCACAAGCTCAAACGGAGATCCCCTCAGGGCCTTTGGACCTTATCACTTGCGTTTCTATCGCGATAGAAAATAACTTGACTCTAAAAAGATCAGAACTTAACCAGCTTATCACCGAAACTAACCTTCTGGAAAGCCAAGGTAGAAGACTGCCAAGCTTAACCACTGGTGCAAGTTCAGGCTTCCGTTGGGGTAGATCTATCAACCCAGTAACCAACTTGTTTGAAACGAGAAGAATTGGGAACGTCAATCTTTTTGGGAATACCGGAGCTCCTATTTTCCAAGGCATGCGAATTACCAACAGCATTGGCCAGGCAAAGTCTGACTTAAAATCGGGTCAATACACTTTGGAAGCTACGCGAAACGACATCACTTTGAATGTAATCAACCTATTCATTGATGTAGTGTTCAACCGGGAGCAAGTAAAAATTGCCGAGAATCAACTCAATTCCACCAAAGAACAGTTGGGGAGAACCAAACAACTCGTAGATGCAGGTTCACTCCCTTTTTCAGACTTACTGGATTTGCAGTCTCAAAATGCAACCAATCAATTGAATGTCATCAATGCTAAAAATGGACTTCGGCTAGCCAAACTTGCATTGGCACAAGCACTTCAAATTCCATTTACAGAAGACTTTGATGTAATCGAACCTGTGTATGAGGTTTCCAAAGAAGCTCTGGCTGCAGGTACCCCCGCTGAAATATTCGAGGTTTCTGTATCGCTAATGCCTCAAATCAAAGCTGCTGAAGCCAACTTAAAAAGCGCTGAATATGGAGTTAAGATTGCGAAAGGTGGATTTCTACCCACTTTGGATGCCGGACTTTCTGCTTTTTCCAATTATGTAGATCAAGCATTTGTTCGAGGGTCAACTGAAATAATTCCTTTCAAAACCCAGGTAGACAATAACTTTTCTCAGTCTGGAACGATAAATTTCAGCATTCCCTTATTCACTAGATTCAGCAACAAATCCAACCTGCAGCGTGCGCGAGTACAGCAACAGTTGGCGGAAGTATCGATGACCGAAGCCAAAAATAGGTTGAGACAGGAAATTGAAACTGCTTACAATTCGGCACTATCTTCTGAACTATCCTACCAAGCTTCCTTGGTTCGAGTAAAGAGTTTGGAGGAAACCTTTCGAATTGCCCAACAACGATTTAATTTAGGGGCCATCAATTCGGTGGATTTTCAAGTGACTCAAAACAACTTGTTTAATGCACAGGCGGACCTATTGAACGCGAAGTACACCTATATTTTCAGAATTAAAGTCCTTGATTTTTATCTTGGTAATCCCATTAATCTAAACTAAACCATGGCTACTAAAAAGTCCAATAAATTGCTTTATTACCTACTCGGAGCAGTAGGTGTAATTATCATTTTTGCCATTATCGGAAAGTCTGCTGGCTGGATTGGTGGCGCAAAGGAAACCGAGGTTGAATTTGCTTTGGCCAAGCGTGTTGCCATCATAGAAAAAGTAAGCAGCTCAGGCGAGATTCAACCTGAAGTGGAAGTGAAACTTTCTCCCGATGTAGCAGGTGAAATCATTGAATTGAATGTACAAGAAGGAGATTCCGTAGAGATGGGTAGACTGCTTGTCAAGATCCGTCCTGACAACTTTATATCAGCTTTAGATCGAACCCGTGCAAACCTCAACCAACAAATGGCCAATTTGGCTCAGACCCGTGCGAATTTGCAGCGTTCCGAAGCACAGTTTACCCGCTCTGAACTGGAATACAAGCGTCAGCGTACGCTGCACCAGCAAAAAGCTATTTCTGATGCAGATTTCGAGCAGGCCCAGGCCAACTATACCTCAGCTCAAAAAGACCTGGAGGCGGCAAAGCAAAGTGTCGTAGCGTCTGAATTTATTATTAAAAGTTCGCAGGCCTCCGTCAACGAAGCCTCTGAAAACCTTCGCTTGACCAATGTAAATTCTCCTGTGTCAGGCATTGTATCCAGCTTGAAAGTTGAGCAAGGCGAACGCGTGGTAGGTACCCAGCAAATGGCAGGTACCGAGATGATGACCATTGCGGATCTTTCCAAGATGGAAGTGCGTGTAGATGTAAATGAGAATGACATTGTTCGTCTTTCCTTAGGAGATACCACGATCATCGACGTAGATGCATACTCTTCTACTGGTAAGAAGTTTCAAGGAATTGTAACCAGCATTGCGAATACAGCAAATACCAAAGCTTCTCCAGACGCGGTAACAGAATTCAAAGTTAAAATCCGAATCCTTAATGATTCCTACAAAGAGTTGGTGGTGGCTGGAAATAAGTACCCTTTCCGTCCTGGCATGACAGCATCGGTAGAAATTTTGACCAATTCCAAAAACAATGCACTGGCGATCCCCCTTTCGGCGGTAACCACTCGAGAGGACAAGAAGGATAGCTTGGCGGGTGGAGCACCTACCAAAGCGAAAGAAATCGTGTTTGTCAGCGAGAATGGTGTAGCCAAAATTCGTGAGGTAAAAACAGGGATATCTGATTACGAAAACATTGAGATTTTATCGGGCTTAAAAGAAGGAGACGAAGTGATCTCTGGTCCTTACTTTGTAGTGAGCAAGCAGCTGAAAGAAGGAGATAGAGTGAAAAAGATGAGTGCTGTAAAGCCTGAGGAAGAGAAGGAAGAAGAATAAAACTTAAAAAAACAAAAATAGCCCCATCAAATCTAGTTTTGGTGGGGCTATTTTCTTTGGTGGAAATTGCTGTTTCAATAGAGAATCTTATCCTACTTACTAGCTAATGTCAACTGCCATCTCCAACTGTCTTTCATACAATCTTCCAAGGAGAATTTGGGATGCCAACCCAACACCTGATTGATTTTGGTTGTGTCGGCCCAAGTTTTGATCACATCCCCTTCCCTTCTGGGGCCAATTTCATAGGCCAATTGAAGGCCATTTACTTTTTCAAAGGCATGAATCACCTCTAAAACGGTATTGCCTCTGCCGGTACCCACATTGAATACCTCATAAAAATTTACGTCCTGCTGAAAAAGAAAACTCAAGGCCTTCACATGTGCATCTGCCAAATCCACCACGTGGATGTAATCCCGGATGCAACTCCCATCAGGTGTATCGTAATCGTTACCAAAAACGGTCAACTTCTCTCGAATGCCCGCGGCAGTTTGCGTAATGAAAGGAACCAAATTCTGTGGAGTACCCATAGGTAGCTCCCCAATCTTTGCACTTGGATGTGCCCCTACTGGGTTGAAATACCGAAGAGCCACCACTCGAATTCCTGGTTTACTCTTCACATAATCCACCAAAATATCCTCCCCAATTTTCTTGGTATTGCCATAAGGACTTTCGGCATCCTTGCGAGGTGTTGCTTCTGTGACTGGCAAGACATCGGGCTGCCCATAGACGGTGCAGGAGGAAGAGAAAACGATGTTTTGAATACCCATGTCTTGCATAAATTCAAGCAGAACAAGCAAGGAGCCCAAGTTATTTTTGTAATACTCCAAAGGTTGCTTAGTGCTTTCACCAACCGCTTTAAATGCCGCGAAATGGATGACCCCTTCAAGCTGATGGTCCTTGGAGATTTGATCTAGGACTTCTCGTTGGTTGCAATCGCCCTTGTAAAACGCAAATCGCTTCCCAGTAATCTCGGCTAGACGATCCAGCACGGTATCATGGGAATTTGAAAAATCATCTAAAATGATCGGCTCTAGGCCTGCATTCCAAAGTTCGACTGCAGTATGAGAACCAATGTATCCGGCCCCACCGGTGATCAATATTTTTTTCATTTAAAAAAAGTTATGAAAACAAAACTAGGGAATTAATACCAATCCGGAGTAAAAAAAGGGAATAAGCTAGGGCAGCTTTGGGTTAACGAACCAAAAGAACAGATCCTCGGAAGGTAACTTGAATCGTGTTCCCTTCCATCAGGTAGCTATAAGTTGTCGCATAGGAATAGGTTCCTGTTGGAGCGATGTCGCCTGCAAGAGTACCATTCCAACCCTCATTCCCTGTGTAGACGAGTTGCCCCCAACGGTTGTAAATAATCATGGAAAAATCAACTACACAATTGGATACCCCAGTAAACTTGCCAGGAGCTTCTGTCGGATTAAATGCGTTGGGCATTCGGATTTTTGGGGCTTCCTCTAGTACCGTACCTGAACCAAAAGAAATGCATCCTGCAGCGTCGGTCACTTGCACGGTATAGGTACCCTTGGCCAAGCCGGTCGCTAAATCGACGGTTTGATTGGATGGAGTCCAAAGGAACTGAAATGGACCTGCTGGGCCTGAAGGAACTACTAGCAACTCACCATTGTCTTCGCCTGGACAAGCGGTTTTTGCTAAAGTCACATCTACAACCAAAGGAGGTGGAGAGGTTATTTCAAAGGAAACAGGGATTTTACAGCCATTCGCATCCGTCACTTCCCATACGTACTTTTCTTTCTTGAGTGTATCTAGTTCAAAAATTCCATTAAAAACCTGTTTGCCTCCAAATTCAAGACTGTAAGGGGCTACTCCACCAATAACTTTCAAACTCACCTTTCCATCTTTTTTTCCAAAGCAGGTAGTGGCTGTTGCAGTGAGTCCTGATAGTTCTAATAAAGGAGGCTCTTTTACTTCTATTCCAGTGATATTTTTCTCACAGCCTAATCCATCAGTAACCTTCACTGAATACAACCCTGCCTTTAGATTTGACGCGAGTACGGTCTTCAAGGTAGCATCGTGGCTCCATGAAAAGGTATAAGGAGGAGTTCCTCCAGTAGCTATCACTTCAATTTTTCCAGTAGCTTGCCCGAAGCAAGCCACAGAACTCACTGCTAGGACAGCCAACTTAAGCTCTTTCGCTACTTTCACTTGAATATCTGGTGCTGTTCCTGCACAGGAATTATCGACCAAACTGTAAGCGGTGTACCCTATCGTACCCGTAACATCCGCCCGATCCCAAGTGACGACAATTTTATCAGAATTTTGACCACTTACTAAGGTTCCTCCCTTAACAATCCATTCATACCTCCTACCAGGCGAAGGGTCTGGTGCCGAATAGGTGAAATTAACCGAAGGATCATAGCACACCTCTTTTTCGCCTAAAGCTTCAGTGACGACAATTCGAAGATTGACGACGACAGGAAGCTCAACTACAGCACCAGGACAACCATTTGCAGAGAAAGGCAAAACCCGCACCTTGGCATTTGGGTTAGATGGGCCCCAACGAACTAGAACCGAATCGGAATAGGACTGAAGAATGGTTCCTCCTTCCACTTCAAACACCATTCGGGAAATATTTTGCTTGTTTTTTACGCGATAGATCACCTCTTCTACCAGCGGGCAAACGGATTGGGATCCAATCAACTCCAGTTTGGTCTCCAAAACCTCCACTTCAAAGGTGGTTTCCTCCTGTTCATCACAAGAGTTCGGACTCAAGGAAGCGACAATAATTACTTGATACTTTCCTGGTTTAGTGTAGGTATGGGTTACTGTTTTACCAATTTTGGTAGGGGTTCCATCACCAAAGTTCCAAACAAAATAGGTGAAGTCTGGATTTTCAGGATTCACTGTCCAAGATCCCACCTGGTTGAGGCAGGCCACATTATCTCCTACCACATCAAAAGCATAGTCCGGCTCAGTTTCAAAATTCAAGCCATTCAATGATGCGCCTGCTGCATAGCCATAGGATTCAATATTGCCAAATCCATAGACATAAGCTGCAAAACCTGAAGGATTGGAAAGATTGTGAACTCCCTGGGTAATTTCTATTCGGGCAACTTTATACGTTGGATCTCCTGGAAGCATTTGAAAGCTCGCGCCAACCACTACCCCATCCAAACGGGTTTTATTTTCTTCGCCTGCCTTTACTACAATGTTCACGTAATGATTGACGATTGAGGGTAAGGCGTAGGCATTGAAGGTTAAATCCGTGAGTAATTGCTCCGTGGGGCTATAAGTGATCATGAAAGGATCTCCATTGGTTGCAAAAGGATCTGAAAGATTATTGCAAGATTGGCTTTTTGAAAATACTGTGACAGAGGAAGGCTTAGAAGTATCAATTTTCCCTGACACATTGGCTCCAAACTCCAAGGACATCCATTCCCCACGATTCAATACCTTGGCTTGAAGGAGTCCATTTACCCGCACCTCGGTATTGTCTTCCGAAGCCAATACTTTAACCAATTCGCCTGAGGATCTGCCCAATAGCGCAGTATGCACAAAGGAACTTCCCCAAGTATTTATGGGATAAGCCTGCTGATACAGGTGGTCATTGGCTTGTCCACAGGCCCCAACTGAAGTCCATTTATTCCCTCCATACACTGCGATTTTTTTGCAATCATCGGCTTTGTCTCCGACTACACGAACTCGGGAACCAGTTAAATCTCCACGGGCTTTGATCTGGTAGCTCTGCCCTCGATTTAAGGTGATTTCTGAAGGAAGTCCTTTGATATTACCAGAAATGGAATTCTGGGTAGTAGTAATCTCTATGCGGGTATTGTCTTCCGTGGCCACAACCAAGAGTGTACTCTCATTGTTGACATTTAGGTTGGAGGATGGATTAACCTCAAAATGCGAAGTGATGTAATGATCCTTGCCTAAAGCCGTAATCGGAAGCACTACTGTACCGTCCGCACTTCGGTAACGCTCATTGATGGCATGAACCGCAATTTTTCCTGATGCGGTAATGTGTATGCCTAGGTTTTCAATCACCCCTGAACTGCGATGCAACAAATCTAAATCAGCAGAAGACAAGCGAAAAATAAACTGCTGCCCCACGGTGAGGGTAAAAGGCGCCGTCTTCCCAAGATACTCGATCACCCCAGTCGTATTTTCTGTAGCCGTTACCAATATCACAGCAAAATCTGGTGTGGCAGGAAGACTTCGGTTGTTTTCCATAAAACCCACCCAAAATTCTTTCCCAACAGTAGAAAGCTGCGCATACCCCGATATGGAGGAAGCCAGCACGACCAAAAAAAGAAAGAGGGCACGGAAAATCACTCGCATGGAAATGGAAGTCGCTTTAAATTAACGTGGTGAAGATAAAAGTAATTTATGGAACAAACCACTTGCATTGACAGGGATAAATTTCCAGCGAATAGCACCCTTACAAATCCTCAAAAAAAGGGATTATTCCCTATATTTGCGCTTCTTAAATTCAATATCACATGATTTCAGTAGATAACCTCTCCCTCAAATTTGGAAAAAGAACTCTTTTCGATGAGGTAAGCCTCAAATTTACGCCAGGAAATTGCTATGGCGTCATCGGAGCCAATGGAGCGGGGAAGTCCACTTTTTTAAAGATTTTATCAGGCGACATGGATTCCACCTCAGGCGGAGTCAATATTACTCCTGGGCAGCGCATGGCGGTGCTGTCGCAAAACCACTTTGAATTTGATGAGATAGACGTCTTAAAAACGGTACTGATGGGACACAAGAAATTGTATGCCATCATGAAAGAAAAAGATGATATCTACCTCAAAGAAGATTTTACAGAGGCAGATGGCATTCGTGCCTCCGAATTGGAATCTGAATTTGCCGAGATGGATGGCTGGAATGCCGAATCCGATGCGGCTTCCCTCCTCTCTGGCCTTGGCATCTCCGAAGACATCCACTACACGCTAATGAAAGACTTGGCAGGAAATCAAAAAGTTCGTGTGCTCCTGGCACAGGCACTTTTTGGAAATCCTGATATCTTGATTTTGGATGAGCCTACCAACGACTTGGATGCGGATACTATCGTCTGGCTGGAGGATTTTTTGATGGATTTTAAAAACTTGGTGATTGTCGTTTCCCACGACCGCCACTTCCTGGATACAGTTTCTACCCACGTGGTAGATATCGACTTTGGAAAAGTAAAGATCTACTCGGGTAACTATACCTTCTGGTACGAGTCCTCCCAACTTGCCTTGAAACAACGGTCCGACCAGAATAAAAAATCGGACGAAAAACGAAAAGAACTTCAGGATTTTATCGCCCGCTTCTCCGCCAACGTCGCCAAGTCTAGACAAGCTACCGCTAGAAAGAAAATGCTAGAGAAACTCAATGTCGACGAGATTGAACCCTCCAGCAGAAAGTACCCTGGTATTCTTTTTAAACCAGAGCGCGAGGCAGGAGATCAAATTTTCATGACCGAAAATCTTGAGCTAAAAGAAGGGGGAGTCACTTACTTTACGGATGTAAACCTGATGGTTGACAAGGGCGATAAAATCGCCTTCATCTCCAAAACCAAGCAGGCGGTTAATAAATTTTTCCAAACCATCGTGGAGGAAATCGAGCCGACCAAAGGGTCCATGAAATGGGGAGTTACCATCAACAAGGCCTATTTGCCGAACGACAACTCCGAGTTCTTCAAGGCTGATCTCAACCTGATTGACTGGTTGCGGCAGTTTTCTGGAAACCAGGAAGAGGCGTATGTCCGCACCTTTTTGGGTAGAATGCTTTTCACAGGAGAAGAAACACTTAAAAAATGTTCCGTTCTCTCTGGAGGGGAAAAAGTACGTTGCATGATTTCAAAAATGATGCTTCAAAATCCGAACTTGCTGGTCATGGACGAACCTACCAACCACCTAGATTTGGAATCGATCACGGCGTTTAACAATGCCATCGTCGAACTCAACGGCACGGTATTGATGTCTTCCTATGACCATACCTTCGTCCAATCGTCCTGTAACCGAATTGTAGAGTTTACTCCTAAAGGAACCATTGATCGACGCATGCCTTACGACGACTACTTGATGAACCCAGAAATCAAGGACTTGCGGGAAAAAATGTACGGCGGTAAAGTTTAAAACCTATAATAAGGCCCGTGCTGCTCACTGCGATTCTTATTTACCTAGCCATCACCCTTGCGATTGGAGCATGGTCCTCTCGGTTAGTTAAAAATTCGAATGACTTTGTACTTGCAGGTCGGTCGCTACCACTCTTTCTGTCGGCATCAGCACTCTTTGCAACCTGGTTTGGCTCTGAAACCATTTTTGGTGCCTCCTCGGTCTACTTGGAAGAGGGCCTTATTGGCGTCATTGAAGATCCCTTCGGTGGCGCACTTTGCCTGATTTTGTTTGGGCTTTTTTACCTCCGACCCATGTACCGCATGAATGTGCTGACCATTGGGGATGTATTTAAGAAAATCTTTGGGGAACGCCTCGCTTTTTTTGCGTCACTCTTCATGATTCCCGCCTACTTTGGCTATGTAGCTGCCCAGCTGATTGCCTTAAGCCTGGTTTTAGGTGCGGTCACGGAGCTCAGCATGCTAGAGGGAATGGTCATTTCTGCAGGTATTGTTGTCTTTTACACCTTCTTGGGAGGCATGTGGGCCATTTCCATTACCGACTTTATGCAGACTACCCTTATCATAGTGGGCTTACTTGCTGTAGCCTACTTGGTGGCAGATCAAGCGGGAGGTGTTCACGTAATTTTTGAAAAAGCGCCCCCAGAAAGTTTCCAGTTTTTTCCAGAACCCAACTTTTCAGCATGGACTACTTACTTTGGGGCATGGATCATCTTGGGATTGGGTAGCATTCCTTCCCAGGACATCTACCAACGGGTCATGTCCTCCAAATCAGAGAAAATAGCTGTTCAGTCCACCTATCTTGCGGGAATATTCTACCTCACCTTTGGGTTGTTGCCACTATTCATAGCTTTAGGAGCCAAAATCATGTATCCTGAGCTTTACTTAGCGGATAAACAAATGCTATTGCCGACCATGGTATTGGAGCACAGCAACCTCCCCATTCAAATACTATTTTTTGGAGCGTTGATCTCTGCAATTATGAGCACCACCAGTTCAGGATTATTGGCGCCAGCTGCGATTATTTCTGAAAATTTGATTCGTCCATACTTTGGAAAAAATTTGAAAGACAGCCATTTTCTATGGATACTAAGAGCGAATGTGGTGTTGGTAGCAGGCATAGCTTTGGGGATGGCCTCTTGGAAATCAGATATTTACGAGCTAGTAGCTGGTGCATCTATTTTAATGCTGGTATCCCTTTTTGTTCCGCTTACTGCAGGCTTGTATTGGAAAAAAGCCTCACCAGGAGGAGCCTTTCTTGCTTTGTTTGTAGGAATGGGCGCCTATCTTGCTGCAGAAATGGTTCTACCCAACCAAGAAACGCACCTTATTGGGCTTTTCGCGAGTGGGCTAGCCATGGTCCTGGGCAGCTTTATTTTTCCAACCAAAATTCCAACCACACATGACCTATCCTAAGATTGTATTACAAAAAGGTAAAGAGGTATCTCTCCTTAGAAAACACCATTGGGTATTTTCTGGGGCCATTGCCAAAGGAACAGAAGAGGTGAAAAGTGGAGATTTGGTAGCCGTTTATTCTTCCAAAAATGATTTTTTGGGTATCGGCCACTATTCCCAAGGGTCCATCATGGTTCGCATTATTTCCTTCGAAGAGCGGGCCATTGACCTCGCCTTTTGGATTGAGAAATTAGGTGCAGCCTTTGCAGTTCGAAAAGCCTTGCAGCTCACCGACCAAAAGGAAACCACCGTCTACCGGCTGGTTCATGGTGAAGGCGATGGCTTACCGGGATTAATTATCGATTATTACCAGGGTACTGCAGTGATCCAAGCGCACAATATCGGCATGCATCAGCACCTTGGGTCCATTAGCGAGGCATTGCAGGCCGTATATGGATCAAAACTAAAGGGGGTATACGACAAGAGTGCCGAAACACTCTCCAAATCCGAAGGACTACTCTCCAACGAATGGGTCTGGGGCAAGGCAGAGACCGATGTAGTCAAAGAATACGGAGCAAGCTACAAGATCGATTGGGAGAAAGGCCAGAAAACAGGCTTTTTTATCGATCAACGAGAGAATAGAAAGTTGGTAGCCAGCTATTCCAAAGGTAAAAAGGTGCTGAATACCTTCTGTTACTCAGGTGGATTTTCAGTCCTAGCCCTGCAAGAGGGAGCCAAAGAAGTGCATTCGGTAGATATTTCTCAAAAGGCCATTGAACTAACGGATGAAAATGTGGCCTTGAATGCAGGTTTCAAAGGCAAGCACGAATCCATTGTAGCGGATGTGGTCAAATACATTCGAGAGATTGGCGATGACTTCGACATCATCATTTTGGATCCTCCAGCATTCGCCAAAAGCCTCAAGGCTAGACACAATGCCATTCAGGCCTACAAAAGACTCAATGCGGAGGCGCTTCGGAAAATCAAACCTGGAGGCATTCTATTTACCTTCTCCTGTAGCCAGGTGGTGGACAGACGGCTTTTTGCCAATACGATCACCGCGGCAGGACTAGAAAGTAAACGCAACGTGCGTATCCTGCACCAACTCTCCCAGCCTGCCGACCATCCCATCAATATTTTTCATCCTGAAACTGAATATTTAAAGGGACTCGTCTTGTTTGTAGAGTAGTTTTCGAAGATCTTGTCTTCAATTTAACTTTATTTGCAAATTCAACCCCACTAACACACTATGTATACTGGACTACAACACGCGCACTCAGGCTTGGCCTACCTGGCCCTATTGGCTTTAGTTCTTGTCATCTTCTGGGCCTTAATCGGCACACTCTCTGGAAGGGAGTTTCAGGAAAAAGATCGCAAAATTGCTTTAATCGCTTTTATCATTTGTCACATTCAACTTTTGGTAGGCTTGATTCTCTACTTCGTGAGCCCATTGGGCTTTTCCTTGCTTGCAGGTGGTGGTGCCATGGCTGATGCTACTGCTCGATTGACCGCCTTGGAACACCCACTAATCAATATCGTGGCTATCGTATTGATTTCGGTGGGCTATATCCGCTCTAAAAAATTGGAAAGCTCTACAGCAAAATTCAGAAGCATTTATATGATGTACGCCATTGGCTTGGTACTGATTTTGAGCCGCATCCCTTGGGAAAATTGGCTTGGAAATTAAGTCTAGATACCATTAAACATAAAAATCCAGCGCTACTGCTGGATTTTTTTTGGCTTGAAAAATTGGCGAGAGCAACTTCTACATAGCTATAAAATTTTCCTTAAATCATTATTTGCAACTTTGTTACAAAAAGATTAGGTAATTTCGAATCAAGTTTTACTTTTGCAACTATGATTCAAAAAGCAGCTGTGCTTATTCTGGCTATAGTAGCTTCACTGGGTACCCTTTCTGCACAAAAATGCGACCTCGTCCTCCGAGGGAGGGTACTTCATTTGGAGAACAACCAAGCCATAGAAGCTGCTTACGTTTGGGTTTCAGAATCAGCAACCGGCGTAGCCACAGATGCAAACGGCAATTTTGTCCTTAAAAATCTTTGTCCCGGTCCGCAAACCATCCAAATCACATTTATCGGACATAAGGAAATCAAGCAGTCCATTGTCCTTAATTCCGGCACTAACAATTTAACCTTCAAAATGGAGGAACAGGCAGTAGCACTCTCGGGAGTAGAGGTGCATGGACACCGGGAAGTGGTACAGACCACCACAGCGGTATCTTCCCTGTATGGGGATGCCTTGCTTCAAGTGAGAGGAGAGAATTTAGGCGAAAGCCTCAAACGTTTGGCTGGAGTAACTACCTTTTCAACAGGGTCCACCATTTCCAAACCTGTGATACATGGCCTGCATAGCAACAGGATACTAATTCTCAACAATGGAATTCGACTAGAAGGACAGCAATGGGGAGCAGAACATGCCCCAGAAATTGATCCATTTTTAGCGGATGAATTGACCGTAATCAAGGGTGCAGAAACGGTTCGATTTGGTCCAGAGGCCATGGGTGGGGTGATTTTAGTCAACCCAGCTCCTTTGCCTACCTCCAAAAAACAGGAGACTGAACTTAACCTCATTGGCAATAGCAATGGTCGCTCAGGAAATGTGGCAGTGGCCCATTCGGGTGGCTCGGGGAAGATTGTTGGACTAGGTTACCGAATTCAAGGATCTACCAAGCGTGCTGGCAACATCCAAACGCCGAATTATTTTCAAGGTAATACAGGCATGTCTGAAACAAGCCTCTCTAGTGCACTAGGGTATAGCACCGACAAATTGGGTACTGAGGCTTATTACAGTTTCTTCACTACAGAACTTGGCATTTTGCGTGATGCCCATACTGGCAACCTATCAGACCTTTTGGAAATAATTGAGAATGGCGCACCATTTTCCAATGCAGAATTTAGCTACAGCCTAGCAAATCCAAAACAGGTGGTCACGCACCATTTGGGTAAAATCAAGGCTCATTACCACTTAAATTCTTCTTGGAAACTTAATTTTCAGTATGGGTTTCAATCCAATCACAGGCAAGAGTACGACAAAAGAAGAGGCGAACTCAATACACGACCAAGTTTGGATTTAGAATTATTTACCAACACTGCTGAGCTATTTTTAGACCACAACCTCAAGTCCCACTGGACAGGATCTATTGGGCTAAACCTCATTCAGCAGGCCAATACCAATGTGCCCGGTACCGGCGTGACTCCTCTCATTCCCAATTACGACCTGATCAATGGAGGCATTTACCTCCTAGAAAAATTTCAAAAAGGTCCCTTGGAACTGGAAGGAGGCCTACGCTACGATTACCGAAACTTGTCCACATCTCGATATCTTGGCAATGCGCTTCAGGAAAAAACCTTGACTTATCAAAATGGATCTGCTTTTGTAGGGGGACTGTACCAAATCAACCCCAAGCTCGCATTTACTTCCAATCTTGGTACGGCTTGGAGGCCTCCCAACGTAAATGAGCTCTTTAGCCAAGGGCTTCACCATGGCGCAGCAGCAGTGGAGCTTGGAGATACCGAACTCATTTCCGAAAAATCGATAAAATGGGTGAATAGCTTAGAATTCGAAAGCGAAAAAACAACATTAGAACTCACCGCCTACGCCAATCAAATCAGAGACTACATCTACCTGAACCCCACAGGAGAGACCTTTGTCAGCCTTCGTGGTACCTTCAATGTGTACGAATACCTCCAGGCTGATGCCTTCTTCTATGGCTTCGATCTTTCGGGAACCTACAGCTTCTCCAAGCAATTCAATGGCTACGCCAAAGGATCCATCATTCGAGCCAAAAACACCGAAACAAATAGCTACTTCCCATTCATCCCTTCAGATCGAATGGACTGGGGCCTATCCTATTCCTTTGGTAAGCATGCAGACAAAGACAATAACCGCATCACACTAAGCCAAGTTTTGGTAGCGCAGCAAAGTCGAGAACCAGACTTTGACCTCTCTCCTGCTCCTCCAGGCTATGCTTTGGTGAATTTGGGATTTTCTAAAAAAGTTAAGGTTGCGGCTAACGGGCTACGCATCAGCGTTCAGGCAAACAACCTTTTGAATACAGAATACAAAGAATACATGAACCGATTTCGGTATTTCACTGCCGATATGGGTAGAAACTTCCAACTCAAACTCAATTATCAATTCTAAATTTAACTCCGATGAAAAACCTCAGAAAAGTTACACTCTACCTTACTGCCCTGTTGACTCTTGCCTTTGCATCTTGTAAGAGTGATGAGCCTACTCAAGAAAATGATGGGGAAGTAATCACCGATGTTTCGTTAAAGTTTCAAGAATTGAATTCATCCAATGCATTGGTAGGCTCAGTACTGAGTTTCAAAGCTAGTGATCCACAAGGAATCGAGGTAGGTAAAACCCCAACAATCCAGTCCATCAACCTCGCTAAAGGTAAAAAATATCAAATGACTATTGAAGTAACCAATGCGATCAAGGGGGAAGACATCACACAAGAAATTTTGACAGAAGCGGCAGCACATCAATTTTTCTTCTTGGGCCAAGTGTTCGATAGCAGCTTCTTAAGTATTCAATATGCCGACGCCGGAGGCATAGCCTTAGGTCTCAAAACAACCGTAACCGTATCTCCTTCTACCGGTACCAATAACAGCAGCATGCGGGTGGTACTTCGACACGACCTGAACAAAAGCTTTGCAGGTGCCAATAACCCTAACTTTGCAAACTTTGTACAGGCAGGTGGAGAGACCGATTTGGACATCACCTTCCCTGTGATTTTTAGCTAAACTTCCTAATCATATAAAAAAGGGGCTGTTCTCATGGATTAGCCCCTTTTTTTAGTTAAAGCACTTACTTAAAGCATCACTTGATTTGCTAAGTGGTTTTTGAAATTAAATTAAAGAAGTAGAACTAGTTAAAGGTTAGTCAAAATCTGGGTAT
>Ga0209443_1000763_pt1 | contig 21374 bp, 25 predicted proteins | sample LauGreBMM110DCMD_2_FD_187571 | JGI IMG/M metagenome (GOLD analysis project Ga0209443, IMG submission 187571) | Freshwater lake microbial communities from Lake Michigan, USA - Su13.BD.MM110.DCMD (SPAdes) (version 2) | ecosystem: Environmental > Aquatic > Freshwater > Lake | place: Lake Michigan... | reverse complement strand
ACACCTTATATATAGTATTGATCTTATCTTCAATATGTTTTAGGTGGTTATTCATTAATAAATCAATCTTCTGATCTACTAGCTTAATCTTTCCATTTAATATGAGGATCTGTTCGTTGTTTTTTTGTGATTGTGTACTCATGTTATTTTACTTTTTTTAACTCCTTTAAAAGATTATCAATATAATCTATACCAATTACTTCATCTAAGATTTTTCTAGTATCTTTATCTAAAGCATTTATTTTTAATTGCATAAGATATGGAGCAAGACTTGTGTCTTTTTGCATTTCTTCTTTTGCTTCTTTTTTAAATTTTTCTAATGATTTTTTAACTATTAAACTTTTAAAACTTTCACTCATATTTTGATATTGAGGAGTTGAAACAATATTAGATAATCCAAAACCAATAGATACAGCTAACTTATCTTTATAAGCTCTGTCTAACTCAGGTATCTTTGTTGATTTATATATTTCTCTGTAATCAAAACCTAATCTATCTAATTCTTTCTCTGCAGGATTTTTAGGTGGAATAAAAGCCAATCCTGTAACTTGAGTTAATAATGGATCTTCTTTATAAACTGGTGCTGCTCTTGGTATTCCATTTGCATCTATAATGTAAGATGTTGGAGAAGTTAATGTTGGTAAATTAGAACCTGGAAATCTTCTTGCAAATGCACCTGTAAATTCTGATCCACCTGTTTCTTTAACCGCTCTAGCTTCAGGAAAGAACTGGGCATAAACATCAGTAAAGTTTTGGAAGGGAGTTAAATAACTTGCAGCAGTTTCTCCTAATAATTTTTGCACTCCATTTACAATAGATCCTTTATCTAACTTTGGATCTGTAAAATAATTAATTAAAGAATCAACTAAATAAACTCCTGTTGTTCCTCTTATTCCAAACAATACAGAAGCAATACCTTTAACATCTAAATTTCTTAATGTTCCTTCTTGGTATCTTTTAATAACATCTCCTAAAAATAAATAAGAAGCAAATGGGTTAAATGGTCTTACATCAACTGTTCTTTCTCCAACTTTAAATTCATACCATTTTTCTCCTGCATAAGATTGATTACGCAAAGCATAAGCAGCTAATATCATTCCTGTTCCAAGAGTTGCTTTACTTAATACAGATGTATTTCCTCTTGATAGTTCTGCTCTTGATTTTTTGCTAAGAAAACTTAATATTCCAAGTGGACTGTAATCATATTGAAACTTAACTGCGTTCATTAAGAATCTAGGAAACGGAATTATATTTGTAAGAATAAATGGAGCTGAATTAATAACGTCAATAAATTTTGCAGCAAATCTATCAAAGCCACCTTTACTAGCATTGAAATCTTTAGCAAAAGTTGTTTCTAATGCTTTATCTATAGCAACAGTAATTTCAGATGGTCTTAATAAATTTAATTCACCATCTTTTGTTAACTGTTCTAATGTTTTATTTTTATAAAATTTACCATTAGCTTTAACAGCTTCATCTAATCTTGATAAAAATACAGCTCTTCTAGTTATGTATTCTTGAGTTTTGTTGACTATGTTTAATATATCAACCCCACCCTCAACTCTATTTAATATTCCTTTTTTATTTGCAAGACCTGATGCGCTTTTAACGTCAGAAGCATAGTTTAAAAACAATCTATCTTTTTCTTTTGGAAAGTTTTCAAATATTTTATTAGTTAACGTTTTAATTTCTTTATGAATTTTTGGATTCCATTGAGTAAAATTATTAATTAATCCTTGAAAATGACTTAATGGACTAACAGCACTTTTATCAAAAAGTATTTTGTCTTTTACAAATGGTCTTATTGCTTGTTGCAAAGCCAAATCAAATCCTGCTTGTACTGTTTCTAATCCAACTCTTGCACTTTGAGATAAATAGTTACGAACAGATGTAGATAATCTTGTAACTAATAAACCTCTACGAATGTTATCTAACCTTTTTAAAACTCCTAAAGTTCCAGCTCCAGTATCAAAAGCACCAGTTGGATCTAGTCTTTGTTTGTACGCTTTTGCTAATTGTGAAAAAGCATTTAATTCTTTAGCTGATTGTCTAACACTTGGATAAATATAAGATGTAAATTCTTCAGGTGTAATTTTATTATTTTCAGCAATACGACTTATAATAGTAGGAACATCATATTTTCCAGACTGCCATAACTCTTGAATTTGTAATGATATTGGTTTCTTTTTTTCTAAGATAATATTTTCTTCTTGAAAAAATTTAAGAGCAGCGTCAGTAATCTTTTTTGTTGTCTCAATTGGCAATGCTGGGTTTCTTTGTAATGGAGAAATTGGTTCTGCAATAGGTTCAATTTTAGGTATCTCTATTTTAGGTAGAGCTTGTGTAGTAGTTTCAATGATTGGAATTTCTGCTTTAGGCAATTCAATTTTAGGAATTTCTGCTTTTGGTATTTCTATTTTAATCTCAGGAATACCTTCTGCAATCTTTTGATTAGTAGATTTTATTTCGTCTAATACTTGAGTTCTCTTAGCAACATTACCTGGTTCAAATATATCACCAATAATAACATCATTGTTTTCTTTAATAACTTTTATCTCATCATCAAAAACTCTATTAACATTTTGAATAACTTCTTTTCTATTCTCAGCACTTTCTTTTGCATAATTAATAATACTGTCAAATTCTTTTCCTGTTTTTTCGCTTTTAAGAAAACCTTCTTTTTTAGGAACTGGTTTAAATCCTGCTGATCTACCCATGATTTCCATTAAACCAATATTTAAATCTCTTGTTAATCTTGCGCCTGAATATGCTCCGCTAGTATCATTTCCTGTAACTTTATAAATTACATTAAGAGTATCTCCTGCAAGACCAGTAGCAATTAATCCAAGAGAAGTACCTGTTCTTACAGCTGCGTCTATAGTTTCTGAACCTCTGTCAAATAAATAATTATTTACTTTACCCAATAAACTATTTTCAGGATCGCCTAATAAAAATCTTAATTTTTCTTTATTCTCTTGAGTAACTCCAAGTTTATCTTCCCAAACGTCTTTTAATTGATTAATTGTTATTGAAGAAGATGGAGTATCTGCAAAAGGATCTTTAATTACAGTTGTTGGTTGATCTCCTTTTTTTTTACCAGCAATAATATCTGCATTACTTAAATTACCAAATGCTTTATCTAAAGCAGTTTGTTCTTCTATTGGTTTTTCAAATGGATCAATAATATTGACAGAACCCTTTTGTTCAAAAGGATCTATAATTTGCGTAGCCATAATATTTATTTATATTTATTTGGAAATTTTTTTTTAATTGCGTCTATTAATTCTTCGTCAGAAACCGTTGGATTGGCTTCTTTATATTTCTTAAATACATCAGTTGATTTAATATCAACAGGAGTTGCTGTTGCTGTCTTTACTTTTTGTTTCTGTGCATAATCAGCTAAATTTCCACCAGACATAGTAAGTAGTTGAGAAATAATATCTTGATTTCCTGCTATTTCTTTATTGTATAAATCTTGGTCAACTTTAGATAATTTTCCAAGCGCTTCTTTAAATTCAATTGGACTTAAACCTTGTAATTTCTGAGCAACTTTTAATGCTTCACCACTAATCGTTGGAGTTTTAGGAGTTAATAATAATTTCATTGTTTCTCTTGGAAACGCTTTGAACAATGGTTTGTATTGTTCAGGAACTTGACTACCAAATTCGTCAATTGCTTTTTGTTGTTCTTGTTCTTTAGTCATTGCTCTAACACTTGAAGATATTTTTAATCCTTCAACAAAAGATGGCAATGCAGCTTCGCCAATACTTTGACCCTTCATACCAGCTGATATTAAACCTAATCCTGTTAATGCTTCTGGGCTACCAAGTAATCCCATTAAACTTAAAGTGTTATTTGTTTTTCTATCAGAACCTAATAATGATTTATTTTGTAATCTCATATCTTGTTCCAAACCACCATCTATAGATGTTGATTCAGTTGAACCAAGTGGATCATCAATTCCATAACCGTAATATTTTTTTAATAATTCTGTTAAATCGTTCATTGTAATAATCCTTGTTGTTGTAGGTAGTTTGAATAAATTCCTGCTGTTCTTGGTTGTTGTGTGCCTAATAATCCTTGTGGATATAAAATATCATTTATACTTCGTTTAGCAGAATTATAAGCATTAAAAATAGTTTGACCTGTACCATACTGAGGAACATTGCTTGGTGGTATAGTCATATTAACACCAGGAACTTCTGGTCTTGTTGTAACAATTCCGCCTAATGTAGATGCTATTCCTAAAGTATTTGCAATTTCTCCAGGTGTCTTTGGAATAAATGAAGTTAAAAAATCTGTTGGTGTAGATGGAATTATATTTGATAACAATGATCCAGCTAAAGGATTAAAAGTTCCACCAGTTCCAAACAAACCTTGTGTTGCAACAGGAACTGCACCTTCAGCAATTGCTTGTACTGTTAATCCTGGTGTTGAACCTACTAATGTTTGCGTTAAACCAGTACCGCCTGTGTATGCTGCGGCACTTGCTGCTTCTGCTGCTGCTATTTCTGCCGCTGTTGAAGCTCCAAATGTATCTGCTACTCCTGCAGCTAAAGCTCCTTCTGCTGCCGCTGCTTCTGCTAAATATGGCGCTCCATAATATATTGAAGCTATAATAGCAGCTGTTTCAATTGGATTATCAAATGCTGTTTCAACAGTATCTCCAACAAAATCTCCTACATCTTCAACAGCATCACTAATAAAACCCATATTATAATAATCCTAATAATCCTAAACCTGCTGCACCAAGTCCACCATAAGCAGCACCCATTCCTGGAGATAATGAACTAAATATACTTGGTAAAACTTGTGAACCTACTAATGCTCCACCTAATCCTAAAGTTAATGGATTAGATTGTGATTGTGTATCTCTAGTTTGTGTAGGTAATCCTGAACCAATTGGACTAACAAGACCAGCATATTGTTGTAATGCTTGAAAGGGTGCTTGTTGATATTGTCTTTGTAATTGTTCTAATTGCTGACCAGTAGTAAATAAACTTGGAACTGCTTGAGCAACTCCTAATTGATTTTGTCTTTCTTGACCATAAGATTGGAAAGCAAAAGGTAATGCTCTTTGCGCTACAATATCTGCAACTTGTTGTTGAGACATTGGAGAACCTGGAGTTCTTCCTGCTCCTGAAAATTGTTGAGCAACTGTACTATACGCTTCTTGTCCAGCTTGCTGAATGATTGGAGATAAATATGGATTAAGATAATTGCCAGATAATGTATTTGCTAATTGTTGTGCAGCTGATGTGCCTAAGGATTCTTGAATTCCTAAACCAGTTAATGTTTGTTCAGATGGAGCGACATAAGGAGACGTTGCACCTTGTTGATATAATGTTGATGCGTTTGCTAAAATTTGATTTAATGCTGGTTGAGCTGGAGCATAAGGAGTTACTGTATTTACTGTAGTTCCTGATCCACCGCCGCCGCCTAGAAATGACATATTATTTTTCCTCTGTTTTTAAGTTTTTTTCTAATACTACATGGGTTCTATAGTACTTATGTTTATCAAGAATCTTTTGCCAACCTGGTCTTGCAATTAATTCCATGCAATCGCATCCTTGATCTATAGCAAAATTTTCTATCTTTACAATTAAATCTTGCCATTGTTGTCTATTCTTACCTGTAACCATAGGCAAATGTAAGACTTTTTTAATGCTTCTTTGTATGATTTGTGAGAGAACAAGTCCATTAAATTGTTCATCTACATTAGGTTTTTTCTCATCCCAAATAATCCAAAGTTGTAACTTACCGTCTTTAATTAAATCTTTGTAATGGTCAGTATGGTGATGACTGCCAGAATATATTAAAGCATTTCTAATATACTCTTTAACTAAAATCCAAACTGATTCTGTTTTCTCTTTTGGTATTCTAATAACATCCATTAGAAAGAAATTTCTAATACAGAAATAGTTCCGGTAATTCTATTTGCTGTATCAGCAGTAATTTTAAGAATATCACCTGCATCTAAAATAATTATACCTTTAGCAAAATTTTCTGTTGAACTAGCTGACATTGTAAGTTCTGCAATTTCAGTAGTTGTAGTAGCACTAGTGTCGGTTACAAATACTTCAACTTTAGTATTACCTGTGTGATTAGAACATTGTATAGTTTTTATAAGTGCTTTGACACCTGCAGGTACAGTATAAACAGTAGTTTGACTTGTAGTCGTTAAACTAAAAAACGTACTTTTATATGTATTGGACATTTACTTTTTATTGAAATACTTTTTAACATCCTCAACCCATTCTTCAAAGAATTTAACAGAATCAGAATATAACTTCTCAGTTGATTCTTTAACTTCTTTATAGTTTGGAAGTTTAAAGGGATTAAAATTAAACATATAGTTCTCCTTATATTGGTTTGTTAATAAATTCTACTTCTTCGTTAGTATAAGGTATCATATTATTTTCTTTTGTAATTCTTCTAATTGTTTTTGTAACTGTTCTAAAGTAAGCGCAGGTTTTGGTTGTGTTATAATTTCAATAACATCAGGTTGTGGTATTGTGTAATCATCAGCAACTTCCTCAACTGTAACTTCTCCAGTAACTATTGTTTGATAAGAAGCACCATCACAAATGTAACCATTTGCTACTTGTTTAACTTCATTGAATACTCCGAATATTCCACCATTATTATCTGTTAATATTTTTTTCATTTATGCTCCTATATATTTAACTAAATATGCACTAATTTTTGATCCTACTCCACCACTATTAGTAGCCATTAAAAATGTAGTTGAGTCAAGTTCTATTGGCATAGAAGTATAACTTCCTAGATTAGAAGAAGTACCATCTGGTGCTATTAAATAATTTTGTTTTCCATAATAAAAATTACCACTTTTTTGTAAAAGAAAAAAGTTTCCAGTAGAAAAAAGAAGTTTTATTGCAAAATTTCCAAAAGATATAGTATGTGTATTATAATAACTTTGAATTAAAGAATTAAAAGTAGAAAATAAAGAAGTAGTATCATAAGTAACTGTATTCCCAGACACTGTATATCTATCAGTCCCAAGAGAACCTAAATATAAAAATTCAGTTGAAGATACTTGAATTACACTATTAGTATAAAAGTCATAAGTATTAGCAGTTACTGAAGATGTATTTGCTGTTTCAAGAGTTGGAGCAGAAGTACCACTTAAAGTTCCAATTCTTGCTACTGTATATTGAGTTACATTATCAGCATAAGCAATAAAAACTTTTGTTGAACTTATTGGACTTATTGTTGGTGGAGCTTCATCATAATTAACAGTAATTGTGCCTGAAGATGCAGTTCCAATAGTTGGTGCAGAAGCACCATTGTGTTGAATAGTTCTTAATTTATAAATTAAACCATCTGTAACTGTATTATCAAATAAACAAGCTAGTGTTGAACTTGCGGCAACTGGTTTAGAAAAACCACCAGCACCACCACTACCAGTACCAAATGTTGAACTAGCTGTACCTGCTGTTATAGTTGTTCCTGATATTGTAAATGGTACTGCAATTTTATTTGATGTTCTGCCTACAATTATAAGTCCAGTAGTTGAATCTAACATTACACTTGTAAAACAAGTAGCAGCGGTTGATGAACCACTATACAATAATGTTTCTGAATTTATTGTAATTGTTGTACCAGAATAAGAAACAACAACTCCATAAACATCTCTGTTAGAAGTACCAGCAACATAAAAAATTATAGCTGTTGTTGATGATAGTTTATCTGCACTTACACCATTATTCCAAGGATTTGTATGAGCAGGAGTAGTTGAGATGCCTGTTGTTCCTGATTTAACAGTAGTTATTAGAGATGTACCTAAATTTATTGCATTAGCATCAGTAGAAAAACTACCGCTTGATGTTGAGTTATCAAATAATGTTAATTCTATTGAAGTATTTGGTTGTAGTATTGCTAGTATATAACCACCATTATTTTTAATGTTAAATGCATAAAATCCATTATTTATGATTACAAATATTGGAAAACCTTTTGTAGTTAATGTTGTGGCATCAGGAAGAATAACTGCTTTATCTGCCGCAGTCATTGTTATATTTTGTACCTGAGTAGAAGCACTTGTTAATGTTATATCAACAGCAGAAGAAGTTGTTGTAGCACCAGAAAAACCTGCACTTGCTGTTGCAAACTCTAAAGCAGTTGCACCAGAATTAACTCTTAATGATTGTAATGAAGTTCCTAATGCTGTTAATCCTGTTCCACCATTTGCTACTCCTAATGTACCAGTAACTCCTGTTGTTAATGGTAAGCCAGTAGCATTTGTTAAAATTCCAGATGCAGGTGTTCCTAAAGCTGGTGTTGTTAAAACTGGTGATGTTAATGTTTTATTAGTTAATGTATCTGTAGTTGCTTTACCTACAAGTGTATCTGTTGATGTTGGTAATGTTAAAGTACCAGTATTACTAATTGAAGATATTATTGGTGATGTTAAAGTTTTATTTGTTAATGTTTGAGTGCCAGTTAATGTTGTAACAACTCCAGTATCAATTGCTAAAGTTCCAGAAGATGTAATAGTTCCGCCAGTTAACCCAGTTCCTGCAACAACAGATGTTACTGTTCCTGAGTTAGATGGCGTTACTTGTGTAAATGTAATTGAAGTTGTTCCTAATGTAGCGCTTGTGTCTGTAGTGCATAAATGAAATGTATCAGCATTTACAGTTCCTTCTTGAATAATAACTAATTGTCCAGCAAGTTCTGTAATAGTATCAAACTCAGTATCTCTTGAAGCTGAACCAGAAGCTACAACAGTATAAATACCATTTTGAGAATCTGTTGTTTGATTTTTTAATAATACTCTATCTCCTGTAACAAGTGTAACTCCATCTAATGTATCAGCATTTTCTAAAGCAGAAGCTATAACTACATTTGCAGTTGAAGCAGCTCTACATATAATTCTTGTTTTTAATCCTGTAACTAAATTATCAACATAAGTTTTAGTTGTTGGTTCAGATCCAACTGTTGGAGAACTTAAACCTGATATAGTTCCACCAGTTATAGCAACAGCACTTGCTGCTTGAGTTGCTATAGTTCCTAAACCTAAATTTGTTCTTGCAGTAGATGTTGATGTTAAGTCAGATAAATTATCTGCTTTAACAAGTTTTGCATCAAGTTGTGTTTGTATTGCAGATGTAACTCCATTAAGAAATGCAAATTCTGCATTAGATATTAAACCACCGCCAATTTTAGTTGCGTCAATTGCAGCTGCTGTTGCAACTTTAGCATTAGTAATAACTAGTTCTGGAATTGAATCATTTGTTTTAGATAATGCGGCAACATAAATAACTACTGCTTCATTAGCTAATGAACCACTATCCCATGTTACTGTTACAGTTGTATTAGTTGAAAATGTAGTTGCACTTATTGTGCCAAATATTGTTCCTGGAGTTGTAGCTATTGCTTTAACTCTACGACCTACATGATAAAAACCTGTAACGTCTACAGCTGCTACTGTGAATGAAGTTGCTGAAGCATAAGTAATAGTAAATGAACCATCACCATCTCCATAAATAACCCATTGAGAATCGTTAAACCATTCTCTAATTTCTGCAGCTAATCCTCTGAAAGCATTATTAATAGTAGAAGGTAACATTCCTTCTGCAACACTAACTGAACCTACTGTAGTATTATTTGCTGCTGTTGTGCTAAAATCTTTTATACCTGCCATATTAATCTCCTATGAACCATGAGAAAACTTTATCGTTTTCTGTATTGAATTTGTTTATATATGTATTTACCGCTTCTTCAAGTTGTCTTTGAAAATATTCTTGTGCTTCAAATGAATATCTAACATTATCTATATCTTTTTCAACAACTTCTGCCATTATCTATATCCTGCTCTACTTGCTACAAGATCTATACCTTGAGCATGATTCCAATTTGTTCCAGATGCTATCTTAACATTAGCTCTAACATATCTTCCTGATTGTCTTACAGGATTAATACCACTATCTGTCATAGTAGAGCTTGAAGATTCTGTTTCATCATCTGCAAGACGTTCTCTTGTTTTAATAGTAACTGTTGCTGTCGCATCTACAATGGGTCTTACACCTGTAATATTTGCTCTTACTCCTGGAAATACTTCTTGCTCTGATGTTTCTATTTCAAATTCTAATTGATTACCAGAAAATATTGCTGCTTTATAATCATTAGTAATACCACCTAAATACAACTGTCCACCAGTCCAGAAATCTGAGTCTAATGCAATATTAATAGTATCTAAATTTTGAGATATAATATCCATTAATTCAACAGTATAAGCTCCAACAAATTGTGAAAATATTTGGCTAGCACTAGCTTCTGCTAAAGACCATTTTTGAGTTGCATAATTATAAATTAAAATTCTATCACAAATACCTGTTGTGTTTGAAGTATTATTAGCTGATGGATATAACCACATCGCTAATTGATTAAATGGATCAACAGCTGCAACCATTCTATCTGTAAATGCTTTATTTAAATTACTTTCAAAAAATCTATTAACTTTTTCAGCACCAATTGCTATTACGTTATCTCCATCTATTTGATAAAATCCATCATCAGCATAAAAGAATACTCTTCTATTATCTTGACAAATAGTTTTTCCATAAACTGCACCTCTGTTTGGAGATATAACTGATAATCTAAATACAGTTGCTCCACCTACAAAGTCTATACGAATAATTTGATTTTGTCTAAATACATAACCAACTTCTCCTGATGTAATACCAACAACTCTTCCACCTGATCCTGGTAAATCTTGAAAGTCTGCTGATTTTGAACCTTCTGTCCAAGTTGAAATATCATTTATTCCAGACCATTGAATTCTATTTGTTGCTCCGGCTATATTTCCTGTAACTAAAAAATCTCTAATAACTCCTGATACTCTAAACAATGGTGGACTTCCATCTGTAGCAATAGTTGATAAAGCAGCAAAGTTTGTTGATGTTCCCATTAAATAATATTGAGGGGCATTAACTCCATTGCTTGCTATAACGTAATTTCCAAATTGTGTGAATGTAACAAAGTCTGTATTAGTACCTGATAAAGGAGTACCACCAGTAAAGTTTGTAGTTGTTAATCTTACGGTATCAGTAGATACAGTTGTTAAATTATCTCTACCTACAGCACCTCTTGTTACTGTAACGACTGCGCCAGTTACAGTTGCAGAAAAATCCGCATGAGCATCAATAGTATTTTTTAAATTTGTAGCTGTAGTATTATTATTTGTTTGAACTTGAAATTCTAATGCACCAGGAGAACCAAGAGTAGAAGTAAATACTACTGCTGTTCCATTATTTTTAGTTAAAGTAATTGTTTTTCCAGCAGTTATATTTGCATAATCAGAAACTGTAATTGTGCAAGTTGCGAATGAATTGTTTAAAAGAAATCCTGATGCGCCTACATCAGTAAATGCACCTGAGGTTAGTTCGTAAATAGTATCGTTAGTTGCAATAAAATTAAAAACAGTATTAGTATTGTCTCTGAATGAACCAGCACCCCTAGCGTCTGCTGCCATCGCATTAGAACTGTAAGACACCAAACTTTTAAATGGTTTATAACCTTGTAAAGCATAATAAACATTCTTAGCAACGTTTGCTCCTGGATTCAAGTGTTCAGGTTGATCTGGTAACCATTCACCAAAAGGTAATTGCATATTAATTATTCACTTACTGATGTAACAAATCTTCTATTAAATGGAGATGATACAGTTACATCGGATCTAATTTGTAATGGAGATCCTGAAAACTGATCTTCTCTATCATTTAATTCAGCTCTTTCTAAAGCTGTTTGATACATTTGCGACCATTGTTGAGATTGGTTAGGGTCAATACCACCAAGAAAATTACTTGCATGATATAAACTTCCATACAAATAAATAGCTGGGTGATCTGTTAAAATATAATTAGATGTATTAGCTGATGATAAAGCATCAAACTTTTTATAAAAATTTAATATACCAGAATAAGAATCTGCTGGTCTTGGGGCAAATCTAAATGTTGATCCTAGTATAGTATATGCTACCGGAATACCTGACATAGACGTTCCTTTTATAGAATCCATTTGAGGTGGGCTAAGATAATTCATTGGATGCTTGTCGTTGTTTCTTAATATAAAAAAATCTCTTACTTGTAAAAATCCTGTTGGTGTGCTTTCTGTTTCTGCATCAATTGTAATTGTTGTTTGACTATGCATCTGACGTATTCTTAATTTAGAATTAAAGTCAGCTTCTGCAAGAACAATAAAATCCTCAGCTATCTCTGAAGTTAAGTCTGTTCTGTTTAACCAATTAGCAATTGTTGTTTTTAATTCTGCGTATGTTGAGAGTGCCATTATAATCTACCTGGTGCTGTTCTAAAAAGTAAAAATTCAGAACTGTTTAATTTTTTTTTCATTATTTTATTTTGAACATCTTTTGGCAATCCAAACCAATTATTACTGCCATTGTATTCTTTTGCCCAAATTTCTAAAACAAGTGTTGGAACTGAAGCAATTCTTTTTAATTCTCTTGATTTAGAATAACCAGAGTTATGAGTATATAATTTTTTATTATGCTCTACTATTGGTTTATAATCTAAATTTTTTTCAATAACTATTCCCTTATCATCTGAATGATATGTAGTAGTTACTAATCCTTCCTTCTCAACTATCTTGTTCATAGTCTAACTTGTTTAAATTTTATTTAAACTATTTAGACATTTGACTAACAGAAGCAGATCCATCAGTAGCATTTCTTATGAAAGAAATTTTCTGACCTGGATTTACTCTGATAATCTCAATTACATTAGCTGGTAAATATGTATCACTAGTTGTTGCAACTGGTGTACCTGCTAATTTGTAATGACAAGCTGTTGTTGCAGAAATTCTAATATGATGTATTCCATCACTAAATGCTGTTGCGGTTGCTGCAGCTGTTGCTGTGTAAGCAACTGCTTGACTTGATACTACTGCAAAAGCACCATCTACGCCTTTACCTGACATTATTCGTTCTCCTCATCTTCATCGTTAATATTTGTGTCATCATCGTCATTGTTTTGACAATTTTCACACTCCTTATTTGATTGTTCGTATCTTAAATCTTCTAAGAGATCAATGATACTATCAATTTTATCGTCTAAACTTAATTGTTTTCTTTTTTTAACCATTTGTTTCTCCGTAGTTAAATGGGGATATTGCTATCCCCACTATAATTATCTTCTTATAATAACTGTTACGTCTATTGGTTGAGATGTTGAAGATCCACCATCAGATGTAATAGTGATAAAATCACCTTCTGATACAGAATTTAAAGCTGTTGGTTCAGCAGTATCAATGTCTCCTGCAGCTGAGCTTGTAAAAGCAACTGTAAATCCACCACCTGTTACAGTAGTTCCATTTATTTTTGATATTACAGCAGAATCTGCAGTAGTGATTGCTCCACCTAATACAGAAATAATTTTAATAATTTTTCCATTATCAGGTACAGCAATGTTAACTGAACTAGCAGCTGATACGTCAGCTAATCTAGTAGTTAAAAAGTAGTCATTTAATGTTCGCATTTTTTTTCCTATGTTTGCTTCGTTCCGTCTTTAGACTTCAAAGACCAAACAAAATTGTTTGTTCATGGGGGAGACTATTCCCCCCCATGAGTATTATATTATGATGTTGTTAAGTCTGCAACAATTCCTGAACCAGCTTCGTTTCTTGATTCAAGAGTATATTCAGCAACTAAGAATTGCTTCATAGCATCACCAGTTTTTGCAAGATCTTCTAAAGAGAAATCTCTTAAGTAAGCTAAAGCAAAAAGATCTGGAGTGATTACTAAAGCATCTCTAGTTCTTTGAAATCTGTTTGGTGTTACTTGTAAAGCACCAAAATCAGATTCATAAACATCAACTGCAGCAACTAATCTTTTATTTTCAGCTGGGTCAAATCTTGTAGATCCACCTGTAAATCCAGAAAGTTTCTGTTTGTTGAAAGAACCAACCATAACCATTGAAGGGTCGCCACCATTATCCCACACTTGTTTGATAACAGATTTTAGTTGATCCTCTGTGAAAGCTCTTTGAGTTCCATCAGTTCTAGTAGCTGTACCAGAAGTTGAAGGAGCAGTTCCTGAAGTGCTTTCGTTTGATTTTAACCAAGAAACAATCCCAGCTAAAGTTCTAGCTGTTGATGTATTCCCAGCTGCTACAGTTGTATTAGCTAGAAGTGATACTTCCATATCTCTCTTAAGCTCTTTTGATGCTTTAGAGATTTGATATGCAAGCTCAGAATTTCTTCCGGCTTTATTAACTGCTTCTAATGTTCCAGAAATAACAACTGATTTAGTTGAAATTTGAGTAACGTTAGATTTTCTTGTAGTCACAGCAGGAGTAGAGAATGTTACTTCATTACCTTCTATCTGTGCATTAGCCGCTGCTGCTGCTAATGAGTCTAATTGCCATTCATGAGTTACAGCAGTCGCTTTACTTTGCGGTATGCTAGACATGAAAGGAGTGTCTGTAGGCGATATGTTATAGATAATATCTGAAAGATCTTCTCTAAGTCCAATCGCATCGTACTTTGTAAATGTGCCTGATACTATAGCCATTTTTTTTCCTTTTATTTTTTGTTAGTTATAATGTCATAAAAGATACTTGCGGCATCTTTGACATTGCCTGTCTTTTTGAGACGACCTAACTTTTCCTTACGTCTTTGGAAGTTCATATCATTGCTGTCTTTTTTCACACCTGAAGATAAAAACTTACCTGGCTTAGATGCTTGCGCAGCTGATACAGGTTTGACATTCTTAACGTTACGATACTTTAAAGCATCATTCACTAACATAACAATTCTATGGTCATAGATTTGTCCAATCTCAGCATCTTTAAATCCATAAGAATTTAAAAAATTTCTTAAATTGTTTTTAGCTGTACTAGCTTTTTGAGCATCATTAAATTCTGGCATTTTTTCTGCCAAGATTTTTTGCTGCTCTTGTACATAACTGCTTAGTTGTCTTGTTTGTTCTTGTTGTAGCTTGTTAGCAGCATCCATCATCTTCTCTTTTTTAAGGCGAATTTGACGTTCTACTTTTGTAGCTTCAACAGGATCTTCTTCATACAATTTATTCAGATCAACATTGCTGATCTCTGAATTTAATTGCTGTTGTGTAAAAGCAAGTATTTGATTTAATTCCGTAATACGTTTGGAATAGTCTTGCCTTTGTTGCTCCGTTTCAGACTGGAATTGCTTTTTTTCAAAAGATAATTCTTCTGTCTTTCTACGGTAGTCAGCATCTCTGGAATAACCTTTTTTTAATTCATCTAAGGTAACCTTTAATTCTTGACCAGATACTTTTACAGTAAAGGTGGAATCAGGTTCTTTCTGAATATCTTCTGTTTGTTCTTGAGATACGTCAGTTTCAGAAACATCACTAGTCTCTTGTTCTGTTTCTGTTTGCGTTTCATCTGTAACCTCAGGTTGATCTGATTCAGATTCCTGGTTTATTGGTTCTTCAGAAACGACTTGTTCTTGTTTTTGAACTGGAGCTTCTTGCTCAAATTCATTTCTAGCTTCTGGTTTTACAACCTCAGCTTTTTTTTCGTTAATCTTTCCAGTTTGCGGATTAAGCAATCCTGTAATTGATTTCGCAGCTATCTGCAAATCAGACGCAGCTCCCTTAACAGGGTTGGCTTTTAACTCTGACATATTGTCTCCTTTTAGTTGAAGTTCCGCTATAAAGCGGTTGACCTATCCTAATTTTTATTATTAGAATTCTTTTTTTTCAATGGATGCTCTGAAATCTTCTAATTGTTTTTTAGCAAGTTTTCCAGTTTCCATAATCTCAATAAAATGATGTTCAACTTTTTGAACTATCTGAAATGCTAGCCATAATTTTTCTCTAGCATCTTGTTCATTAACACCTGTGTTTAATAAACTTTGAGAATATAATTTCTTTAAAGTTTCAATTGCTTCTACAAATATTGGTTCTTGTAAAACCAACTTTGCTTTTTCCGATCTACTAACTTCCGATTGGAGTTTCGCCTGATCCTGTTGTTGCATTTAATTCCTGTACTTGTTGTCCAAATTCTTGTGTTGCTTTTTGAGCTGCTGTTAAATTTTTAGAAGCATTATTTAATCTAGCTTTTGTTAAATTAACTTCTCCTTGTAATTTTGCAACGTCAATCTGTGTATTATACTTTAACTCTAATTCTTTCATTTTTGTTTGAAAGTCAAGCTGCATTTTTGAACTATCTAGTTGTAATTCTTTAAATTGTAATTCTAAATCAGCTTGTTTTCTCTTGTTTTCACTATCTATTCTAGTGAATTCAATCTTTTCAATAGGAGTTAAAGCAGGTGGTTGCGGTGGTTGAACATACTGCATACCAACATCTGGGTTAACAAAGTAATTTTCTGTGTTTTTAAGACCAGCATTTTCAATCATTTTAGATAACGTATTATAAATATTCTTTAACGTTACCATTGGATATTCTTTATTACCCTGTAAAGTAAATGCTTGTAATTGTTTTTCAAGAATACTGTTTAAAATAACTAATTGTTGTTCTTTAGAACCAGAACCTAATCCAACTACAATATTAATATTATATTTATCTTTCCATTCAGTTGGTCTTACTGGAATAAATACATTATTTAATTGTACTAATCTTTCTACTTCTTGGTATTTAACTGTTAATTCAAAAATCTTTTCGAATAATTCTTTAACACCAGTCTCAGCAAATATTCTAGCAATCAACTCCATACGCATTTGTGTTTGCGTCATTAGAGTATTAATTCCTGTTGCAGTTTTATTTAAACTGTCAGCGTCTAATCCTTGTGCGTATCTTGTAACACCAGTTCTTGTTTCTCTAACTGTGTCTAAGTATTCAAGTAATGGAAATGCTTGAGCAGAAATTGTTTGGTTCTGCATTGGTAACATAACTTGAGACGGTGGTTGTTTTGTTCTTACAACTCCACCTGGTCTGGCAGTTAATAAATCATCAAGATTTACCATTCCATCCATAATCGCAATACGATTATTATTTGTTAGATACATGTTGTCTAACAACTGTCTTAAAACTGTAGATTTAATTAATTGAATATCTTGTACTAATTCAGAAACTGATCTGCCATAAAATCTGTGTGGCATTGGTATTGGAGTTAATGAACAAAAAGGAATTGAATCAACTTCAACATTATCTAATATCGCACTAGAAGTATCGCCAACAACTGTAATCTTTCTTAATTCTGCAAGACCATCTCCATCAAAATCTAATCTTACATAACATTCAAAAACGTCAATAGCATCTGTTGAAGAATCTGGAGAAGATGTAAATGGATATTCATCTATATCAGAATATCTAGTTAATTTTTCAGAGTTAAAAGTAATTTCTTGTGAGTGTGGTAATGCAGATATGATCTCTTTATCATAACCCATTTGAATTAATTCAGTTCTAGTCTTAGTAGTTCTATGTGCTACAAAATTTGAATCTTGTATTGTCTTAGCATTTCTTTGTATTAAAAATTCTTCTGGTGGTACGTTTTCAATTTTAACTCTACCTTCATCAGAACTTCTTCTTATTCTAATGTTATGTTTTTTTGGTCTTGGTAAATTTAATGTTTGACCTTGTTGAGCTGCTATTGCTTCTAGTACTTTAATCTGTTCATCTTGAGATTCATCTTCTTCTGAAGAGTGTTCTATAACCTCAACGTTTTCATCATTAATAATAGATTGGTAAGAATCTTCATTTAGATCTTGATATGTTTCATGTTCATATTTCTTGCTCTGATCCCAATAAACTTTGACGATACCATTCTTTTCTAAGAGTGCATCTTTGAACCAACTATATAAAATTGTAAAACCTGGATTATCTTTATTAAAAATATAATTAATATAATTTGTAGCTTGGTCAGCAAGAGCAACATCTTCTGCTTTGACCGGTTCGCAAACAACAGTTCTATCTGATGCTGTAAAAATTCTAAGAAGATTTGGAAGTATAGTTTCAATAGTGTCTGCAACGTCAGTAGATACAACTTGAGAACGACCATCTATTTCAGTTCCTAATTTTTCTCCTAAATAATATTCAATAGATTTTTTTCTTTGTTCAGATAATTGTCCACCAAGATAACCTAATGATGCATTTATTTCTGTACTGATAATATTTTTTATTTCTGATTCTGTTAATTTTGCCATATTAATTTATTGACTTGAAATATTTAGAAAAGAATTCTGATTTATTTTTGTTATTTAAAACTAAATCTCCACCCTTTTCACCTATAGGTATATCTCTAAAATATAACTCTTTAGGTTCAGGGTATAATCCTTCTTCAATTAATTTTTTTTCTCTCTCACTTAAGAAATCTGACATCTCATTTTGAGTGGTAATATAAGAACTTGGGTCTCTGTCTTTTGTTGATTTCATATTAAACAATATAATTCGTATTTACTTCTATCTTTTTTTTCCAATTTGTCATCTCAATTCCATAACCTACTATTCCTGTTCTTAAAGCATCGGCGGCATGGCTTGCAAAATTGTGTATGGGTCTATTCCTAAAACATTGGTTTAAGTCATCCCATTTTTTTTGATATGACTTTAAACATTCCATACCATAATGGCATTTGTTTTTGTCAAACCAACAGGTAGGTAGAACTTTTCTTACTGCTTCAATCCCATCTTCTAAAGATAGTTTAGGCGCAACCTCAAATGCTATACCTAATTCTAATGCAGTTTCCAACCTTGATTTACCATAAGCTCCTAATTCTCTAACCTTAATATCATGTGGAGCAATATGTCTTGAATACTTATAACCTTTATTATCAATAATATTTGCGTAGTGGTCTAATCCTTCGCCTGCGTTTTCGTAAAAATCTATTAATCTTATTTCGCCTTTGTGTCTTTGGGCAAACCAAATAACAGTAGAATCATTCATTCCTAAATCCCACCATGTTTCAACCGGTAATTCTTTGTCGTATAAATTATCTATAACCCTGCCATTCTTTTCGGCATCCTCAATAATAGATCCGTAATAAGAACCTGTTATTGCTGCTTGGAAAGAACATTCAAACTCTTGGTCAAACAAGTCATCTGACATGATTGACTTTGCTGCCTTTAATTCATCATCGTCTAGTATCTTTGTTTCAGATGCTTTGTGTAATGATGAATACCAACCTTCTGTCTTTTGGGCGTATTGGTATAATTCAAAAAAATAATTTTTACCTTTTGGCGTTCCAATAAAAACGCACCATCCTTTCCTATCTGCCAAAGATGGTCTTATGATTTCAGGAAATAGATTTGGGGCAATACTTTGTGTTTCATCTAAAATACAACCGTCTAAAAATATACCTCTTAGAGCTTGGTCATTCTCAGCGCCAAGAATTGTAATCCTTGCGCCATTTGGAAAGTCAGCTCTTAATTCTGATTCGTTAAACTTAACTCCTGGAATTTTACCACCAAAGGTTTTGATGTAATCCCAAGCCGTTGCCTTACCTTGCTTAAAAGTTGGAGAGATAAATGCGTACCTAGAATTTGGCTTCTTGGTGTACATCGCATCTCTAATCATGTGATTAATACACATCACAGTCTTACCAGCTCTTCGGTGCAAGACCAATACGGAGAATCGGTGCTTAGAGATTTTATCATGCAAAAATTTTTGCAATTCTCTTGGCTTGTATGGAATCTCAAATACTGGCATTTTTAAATAAAACCCCCCTATCCTTAATGGACAGTCATAGGTTTTGCAACTGGTATCTTATCTAGTTCTAGTTCTTCTGTAATGTGTTGGCTAAAGCACCAAGCATCTTCGTAATCTTCAAATCCATTGAACATAACTATTACTGAATTAGTCATATCGTCAACCATTACTAGAGCTTTGTATTTAGGGTTTTTCATTTGGGTTTTTGTAGTTTGTATGTGTGTACCTTCTAACGTTATATTGACGACGCTAGTTTTTGCTTTGGGGTAGGGTCTAAACAAAACCCCCCCTATTTGCCTTGTAAAACGTATGAAACGCCTGCTTGCCTGGCGCAATACAACCATTGATATAGTTCCGATAATTGTTTGTTATCAGAACTTTCTGTCAACAGCACAGCTATTCAACTTATGATTGCTAGTGATAACTAATGTTATCAATAGTAATGCAGTTGTTAGCTTATAAGTTGTGTGTGCAATGTTATGTATGAACTTTGCAATTCTCAACCAACTAATTCAATAAACTCAACAGCTTTAATTAAAAAACAACTAATAATTAATCCTGCCATTTAATGATTATAGGATCTTTATTATTACCAGAAAGACTTAAATTATCCTTTTTAGCATATACTTTTGACGCTATTCTCTCACTCTTCCATTTCGCCAAATCTAGATATGCTTTAATTAAATGTGTCTGTGCCAAGTCCGGTCTCAAGTTCTTGTCTGTTTCATTCTGTGATTTATTAATACTTTTATTTATATACTCTTCAGCATTAGCCAGGAGATACTCACATCCGTCCTGTTTAGCTTGAGTATATTTATCTCTACGCTCTGGGTATTTAATAATCCATTGTCTGAAGCACTCCCAAGTTGGGCGCTCCGGTCTCTCCTTAGTATTTAAAACCTCTCTTATGGATTGACCCTCTGCAAGCTCCTGACATATTTGGTCAAAGAGTATTTCTGTATATTTTGTTTTATTCGCCATGTGTATGTTCCTATTATGTTCTAGTTGTTAAGTATATTAAATTAATGTGTTTAAGTGTGTTGACTTACTGTGTACGTTCTGATTTACTCCGAATCACTTAAACAATAACTACGGAGATAAAAAATGACAAAAACATTAAAGCAGTTCATTAAAGATAATAATATTAAAATGACTGTTTCAGAAATAAGTGAGAGACCTGATATGAAATGGGATAATGCAAATCATTTCAAATGCAGATTAAAAAATAAAACTAAATCTGTTTCAATATATTATAGTCAGGGTTATGGTATTAAAAATAAACCTGAAATAGATTCTGTTTTAGATGCTTTAAAAATAGATTTTATTTCTCAAGATTTATCTTTTAAAGATTTCTGTTCAGAGTTTGGTTATTCAACAGATAGTTTATCAGCTTTAAAAACTTATAAACTATGTTTTAAAAATACAAACAAAGTTAAAAAATTGTTTAATGGTTCTTTAAATGATTTTTTAATGTGTGAAAGTTTATAAACCAATTAACAGGAGATAAAAACAAATGACTAAAAAAAACTTAATTGATACCTCAATTGCCTTTGGTGGTTTTTATGAGTCAATACATGATTCAAATATTGATAACATGATTGAGTCATATAATGACAATGGCAACTTTCCAGATTATGTCTGGGATAATATTGATTACAAAAAAACTAATCAATCTTATATTGAGTCCTGGACGTCTGATTTTAGTAGTTATTTATTAAATGAATATCAAGTTGATATTGATTTTA
>Ga0209443_1000762_pt1 | contig 21377 bp, 11 predicted proteins | sample LauGreBMM110DCMD_2_FD_187571 | JGI IMG/M metagenome (GOLD analysis project Ga0209443, IMG submission 187571) | Freshwater lake microbial communities from Lake Michigan, USA - Su13.BD.MM110.DCMD (SPAdes) (version 2) | ecosystem: Environmental > Aquatic > Freshwater > Lake | place: Lake Michigan... | reverse complement strand
ACTTTTGAATAATCATATTTATCGCCATGTTTTTCTCTACATTTTTTTATAAATTCATCTAAAGGTGTTTTTCTTTTATTACCATTTAAAACATTACCACATTTAGAACAACCTATTCCTTTTAAATGTGATTTAGGAATTATTGAAATATCACCATGTATTTTACAACATATTGTGATAATACTATTAAAATTTTTATAATTCATTTTTGAGTAATCATATAAATCTCCAAATTTTTCATTACATTTATCCAAAAATTCACTTTCAGTAATTTTTGCTGTTCCTGCACACTTACCACATCCAGCACCTTTTAAATGTAATTTAGGTGTTTGTTGAAATTCTCCGTGTTCTTGACAAATTATAGTTGTTTTAGTAATACTATTAATATAATTTACCTTTGAGTAATCATATAAATTACCATGTATTTTTATGCTTTTTTCTACAAAGTCTGTTGTATTTGATTTACTTGTTCCACCGCATTTACAACAACCATAACCACCATGTAGATGATTATTTGGTGTTTGTTGAAACTCACCATGCTGTTGGCAAATTATAATTACCTTTGTTCCACTATTCTTATAATCAACTTTAGAATAGTCATAACTATCTCCGTGTATTAATTTAGATTTTTCTATAAATAATTCGGTCATTATAATCTATTATTATACTATTAATGTTGTTATATATCATTTTTTCAATATTCAGTATGAAACTATTTAAAGATTAAAATATATACTATATATAGATAATGTAAATGTCTAGAAAGAAAGATGATACCTCAAAAGAAGAGTTTGAAAAGTTTGACTATATGAAAACTATTAAAAATAACATCAATAATGTTATGAAAGATAAAGCTATCTTACCTATCATTAATGATTTAGTTATTAGAACTAATAAGATTGTTATTCATTCATGTAATTTTATTAAATTGTATTGTATTTATCTTTATGAAAATAATTTAGAGTTTCCTTTAATTGATAAGAACTTTATATGTGATGTCTTTAAGGTTGTTACAAAAAGAAAAGATAATAGGGGTGCAACACCTGAAAAAGATTACAGCTTTTTGTTAAAGAACCTTTATAAGTTTTATAATGAACACTATATAACTACCATATATGATAATGAAATAATCTATTATGATAAATTAAGTTATATATTAGCATACGAAGCAATTGATATTGAAAAAAATATAAATAATAATATACAAGAGCATTTTATTACACATCTTAATCAATTCGTTAATCATTCTTTTAATTTACAAGAGCAAAAAGATGAGATTAAAAAGATAAAGGATAAAGAAGTAAGAAAAGAAAGGTATAAATCATTAACGAATGAATTTAAAAAGGTTAAAGACGACCTCGTATCACTAACAGATGAATTAAAAGCAGATGAAAAATATCATAGTTGGATTAAAGAACATAAGAAACATATTGTTCCTAATAAACATAATTTTGATAAAGATAGTATATATTATGACCTACATTCTAATACAAAAGATTACTTAAAGTCTTTTATCTATATAAATATTCAACTTGAAAAACTTAATGATATACTATTAGAAGATACAAATGATATTGATAAGGTTAAGCAAATTAAATTATTTAATATTTTACCATTACGGAGTAATATCATCCCTAAAAATATATGCATTGATACTTGTGCTTTAATTAGTAATTTTTTAGGAGATGAAAGTACAACAACACACTTTAAAAATTATAAAAAAGAAAATAATCAATTTAAATTATGGAATAGGGTTTTAAAATTAGATAGTAAAATTTTCAAAAAAAATAAATATGAGTTTAATTATATGATTAGAACTGATGGTATTTCTGTTAGTATTTTATTTATTAGAACAGACAATCAAGGGATGCCTTTAAAATATTATAATCCTAATAATAAACCAATAGATAATACAAAATATATAGAAAAAGAAATTATCACAGATGAATTAAGAAGTAAAAAAATAGTATGCGTAGATCCAGGTTGTAGCGATTTAATTTATTGTGGTAGCAAAGATGATGATGGTAATTTAGAAACATTTAGATATACTCAAAATCAAAGAAGATTAGAAACAAGAACAAAAAAATATAATAAAATTATTGAAGAAGTTAATAATACAACCTTTATAAATGGTAAGAATATTAAAGAAATTGAGAGCGTTTTAAGTAGTCATAATAAAAGAACTTGCGATTATGATAAGTTCAAGAATTACTTGATTGAAAAAAATAAATTGAACCTATTGTTATTTTCTCATTATGAAAAGACTTTTTTTAGAAAGTTCAAATTAAACAGGTATATAAATACACAAAAAAGTGAGAGTAAAATGATAAAGAACTTTACTAAAAAGTTTGGAGAACCGAATGATTTATTGTTTATAATGGGCGATTATGATAAAGGTAGTAGTAATATAGGTAGGGTAGAACCTACAATTTGTAAAAAGTTTAGAAGAATATTTAAGAATGCTGGATTTAGAACCTATTTAGTAAATGAATTTAGGACATCTAAACTATGTAATTGTTGCAATTGCGAAATATCACCATTTATGATAAGACAAAGTCATAAACCAAATGATATCAAAGTTAATAAAAAAATAACTATTAATGGATTACTTTCTCATCAAGAGGATAAGCAGAAATGCGAGATAATTCATAATAGAGATAAGAACGCTGTTCAAAATATGTTAAATATTGTAAAGAGTATATTTACAATAGGAAGAAGACCCGACATATTTACAAGAATTCATACATAGTCCACGCTATGTACTAACCAAATTTTTACAACCTTTAGATATTTTTTTGCTGTTAAATCGGCATTTTAAATGTCCAAAGGTGTAAAATTGCTTTACATCAGGCAGATAACTTGACACGCATTATACAGCATTGAATGTTGGCGTATCCTATGGCAACTTTGGGATTTAGCGTATGACTGGATAATGTTTTGGTTATATGGACTCCGCGCGTAGAGTTCTTTAGATAATAGTCGTCATTAGAGCCTCTGTAAATTACGAGCGTTTTTTTGACACTCGGGCATTTTTCAAATATATTATTGATATCGCGAATATATAATAGAAGTATTTTGCCCAAATCAAATGTATTATATTCGTCCTTTATATACTCTTCCAATTCCATTCGCGTCAATTTAGAGAGTTCGGCGTTTTTCTTGTATAAATACTCTTTAATCTGGTAATAAAACAGGATATAATCGCGGTTAGGTTTAAACTGCGTTTTTTCTACGATTAGCGTGGATTTTCTCTGAATCTCATAGCCGACATCATCAATATGCTTATCAATTACAAAGCCGTTTCTAATAAAATAATTAGCTATTATATCGCCATCGTGCGTATGACATCGTAGCGTGTATATTTCTTCGGGACTCATAGCTCTAATAAACTTGTTCTGTTCATCTATCCATTCCGCGTAATCATCGGGATTCGTTGAGACATATAACTCGTTTATGAACTTGTTATTATATTTATTGCGGAACGCTTCAAACTTAATTTTAAAATCCTTGAATATAATCTGGTCAGGCTTGCCGTGGCTATCTGATAATATATGCTTGTCTATCTTGAAAGTATTATAGGATATCTTGATTTTGTCGCTCTCAAACTGCTTAGAGAGGGCAGTATATTTCTTGTAATATTCGCATAATAATTCGTGCTCAGAATCCATATAGATATCCTTATTACGCTCTATATTTTTTCGTGCCCTATACAAACCATCCAAAAGCGACGCCTTAATATTAGCAGATATCTTGCTATTCGGCGATGCCATTATATCGTATCGTATATTTAATAATAGAGAACATAATAAAGCGCTTTATTACTTAAAACAATGGCGAAATATATTATATGCTATGATAAAATATGAATATTATGAAAATAAAAACTGTTATATCAACTTTAATTGCGTAAAGGGATATGAATACGAGCTATATGTTAAGAAGAAGCTTAGGGATTACTATGATATCGCCTAAATCTATATGTGGGAAGAAGTACCTGACGATTTATTGATAATTTCTGGAATAATACAAAGCGATGATCTAGATATTATCAAGGGAAAATATAGAAGAAATAAATATAAGAGGAACTCAAATATACTTTTGGATACAGGAATAGATATTGTTTTTACTACTACAGATAATCACATATACCTAGTTCAGTGCAAAGCATACAACTCTATAATATCTCAAAAACACTTATCGGGATTCTTTAGAATATTATTAGATACCTATATAATTGATAAAAATAAAGATATTATAAGAGGTCTCATAGTTCATACGAGCGAAATCTCAGATATTATTAAAGAAAGCTATTGCTATAAAGAAAAAATTATAAGCGAACTTTATTTGCCCTTTCATCTTACCGCATCACTTACTTCCCGAAAAAGAATCATATTCTCTAAAAAATATAATAAATTTAATAAAATAAACAATTTAAATATATCTAACATCATATATATGCTAAATATCAATGGAATAATACTGTATATCATATATATCCTTAACCTATATCTCAATAAATAGCTTCCTGGTATTACCTGGGAATACCCGAGATTACCTGGGATTACCCGGGATTAAAATGTTCCAATTTAAAAACTTTTAGAAAAAAATTGACACCATAACTAACCAATAATATTACTATCGCAGTCAAAGTCTCGCAAGTCTCAGCCTTACCAGCCTCAGCCTTACCAGCCTCAGCCTTACCAGTCTAAGCCTATCAAACTTCAAAAGCCTTTTCTAAGTTTTACCCAGAACAGTTTTAGGAGAATGTCCGCTGCTACCCAGACCACCCAGACCTTTCAGACCTTTCAGACCTTCGCCGTCATTTTCAAGGAGCGTATGATGGATATGCCTGATGAGCTCAACGCTAAGAAGGATATTGATGAGTATTCCAAGAAGATTACCAAGGAAATCAAGGAAGAAGCCAAGAATAACAAGATTGAGAAAGCCGAAAAGAAGAAGGACGACAAGAAAAAGAAGAAGAACAATCTGGACAAGGATGGCAACGAGAAGCCTAAGAGGGCTCTTACCAAGTACCAGCAGTATATCAAGGACAATCAGCAAAGGATTCGCGATGAGTTTCCCGAGCTTTCAAATACCGAAAGGTTCTCCAAGTTGGCTGAAGAGTGGAAGGCTTACAAGGCTACTCTTGAGGATGCGGAAGACGCCGGTGAGGCTGGAGAAGCCGGAGATGAGGCTACTGGCGATGAGGCTGGAGAAGCCGGAGATGAGGCTACTGATACAGAGATTACTAATGTGTCCGAAGATGACGAAGAGAAGCCTAAGAAGCAGAAGAAGGAACCGAAAGCCGTCAAAGCAGCTAAGAAGCCTAAGAAGGAGGCTAAGGCTAAGACCGAGGCTGATGAGTAAAAAATAAATATGAGGGCTATATGATTGTGTATATGTATTATCTATTTTTATATTTTATTTCTTGGATTTTGCTTTTGGTTTTGATTTTGCCAATGCTTTTTGCTTCATTAGGCTCTTGTAGTCTTTTATGAGATGTAATTCGCCCTTATATTTGACATATTCCTTGCGAGAATCGGGCATTTTATAGATTTTCATTTGTTTCCCAAAAATCTCCTTATATATACTTTGTTTCTTTTGAGATACAACAGGTTTCTTAGCTACCTTTTTGCTCTTACCTTTTGATTTTCGTTTTCCACCACTTTTTTTTTTATTGATGGATTGCGTCCGGTTGAAGATTTAAGTTTATCATCCTTCTGATGATATGGATTTCTACGCCCAATAGGATCAACTTGATTTTCATTCTCTATTGTATTAGATTGCGATGACAGCGTCGCCCAGCCGCTTCGCTTCCAACAAAAGTGTATAGCTATCAACATTATCAACATTATTAACAGTATCAGCATCATCTCTTCCAACCATTTATCTTTTCTATTCTTTTCTATTTTAAGAATATATATAATTTTTATACTTTAATATATTTAAATTATTCTAGCAAGTATTTTGTACCTTTAACTTTTAGATATCCCATTATTTTTTTGGCGGCACTAGTATTGTCAAGATTTATCTTCAATATATTATTACTTATTAGAGCCTCCACTTCCGTCGTATTTACACTTAGCATATTTGCGGAATCGCTATATATATCTTATTCTTCTCAAAGTCTGTCATACTATTAAATTGCTTACCAGTTTCTTGTATGCATACCGATATTATGTTTTTTGCTAATACCAAATAATCTTTGAAAACTTCAAAATAATGCTCTTCTTCTACTGACATCTCTAGAACTACTCATACTACTATAATTACTATAATAAAGTTAAAAAATATTCAATAGGCGCATTACTTAGTTCATCGTTATACCCATATACCTTTTAGCTATGTAATAGAACTATATATTAAATTAGGCGCATTCCGTCGCTCGTTATGTATGTGCTTACTTCGTCCATCGTGATATCGCAGATTTTTTTTATGGGTTTTCCATATGTCCTCGGGAGCTTAGGGAATAGTGTAGCTTTATTAGGCCAATGCGATGTCATTCTCAACTCATTAAATATCCTTACTCTCTTTTCCAAATCCTTCTTTTTTGCAAATGCTCGTGGAACCATACAAACATATACCACGCATCTATAATTATAATTATCTGTCGCAGTTTTTTGAACAGGATTTCCGTAATGTAATGTTCTGCTATCCCAAAATACTCCATATCCCCGAGGACATTTTATAGCTACCTCTCTACACCCTTTATTTATGTAGAAATCGTACTGCTCTTTGTTCGCCAATTTATACCAATCCTTTTTATCAGTAATTTTAAACTCCTTCTGGAACTCTTCGTGAAAACTGTTGCTATTCTCTAATATTACCAGCGTCGCATCTCCCTCATTCGTATCATACGCATTTACCCAACTCTGAATACATTCAAAATTATTTCTCGTATAACTCTGATCTACGTGAAACCACGAATTAGATTCGCGATTCGGTTTATCCAAAATGTAAATACTCGCACCATCAAAGCTCACAATTAAATCCTCCGTTTCCCATATTTTTGCAAAAGCCTCTATTACCTTCTTATTTTGCCTTACTTCCCACGCCAATTTAGAATGTCCTATTTTCCAATGCTGTATCAACATCTTGTGATTTGGAAATAATTCCGTAATCTGCTTGTAAGTCGCCTTATTATTCCTATCAATAGGTACTTCAAACTCTGCCGTTAATTTTTCCAATACTTCCCATTTATTTTCTATCATATTCTCGCATTCTTCCGTGTCTAATATAGGACATATTGCTACACCATATTTAATCACAGTCTCCTTGATATTCTCAGCATCGCACAAGTACTTCTCATACTCATAAGCAAACTTCGTCATCACGCACTATTTGTTTATAAAATTGTCCCATAACGCAAACAGTCAATTTTTATTTTATGTGTAATATAAAAAAGTACATATTATATAATAAAAATAAAAAATATAAAAATACATAATATATATACGCATCAATTATATAACCATCATACCTATCTTTTACTCATCGGCATTAGCCTTAGCGACTGCCTTGGGTTTTATCTCCTTCTTGGGCTTCTTAGTCGCTTTCGCCGCTTTCGCCGCTTTCTTAGGCTTCTCTTCTTCATCTTCGGACACATTAGTAATCTCCATATCCGTAGCCTCTGTGTCGGCGTCGCCAGTAGCTTCGCCAGTCTCGCCAGCTTCGCCAGCCTCACCTCCAGCTTCGCCAGCGTCTTCCGCATCCTCAAGAGTAGCCTTGTAAGCCTTCCACTCTTCAGCCAACTTGGAGAACCTTTCGGTATTTGAAAGCTCGGGAAACTCTTCACGAATCCTTTGCTGATTGTCCTTGATATACTGCTGATACTTGGTAAGAGCCCTCTTAGGCTTCTCATTTCCGTCCTCGTCCAGATTGTTCTTCTTCTTTTTCTTGTCATCCTTCTTCTTTTCGGCTTTCTCAGCCTTGTTATTCTTGGCTTCTTCCTTGATTTCCTTGGTAATCTTCTTGGAATACTCATCAATATCCTTCTTAGCGTTGAGCTCATCAGGCATATCCATCATACGCTCCTTGAAAATGACGGCGAAGGTCTGAGTGGTCTGAGCGGCAGCAGCGGACATTCTTCTAAAACTGTTCTGGGTAAAACTTAGAAAAGGCTTTTTGAAGTTTGATAGACTGAAACTGGTAAGACTGCGAGACTTGCTTTAGTTGTTTTGACTGCGATAGTAATATTATTGGTTAGTTTTGTTATCAATTTTTATCTAAAAGTTTTTAAATTAGAACATTTTTATCCGAGATTATTATTGAATATTATCCATACCATATCTCTTCAATCGTCCAGCTTGAAGAAGGTGCCGGTCTATAGGCATCGTCTTGAGATGATGCTCTATTTAAAAACATTTGACCTGTAGTACTCGGGTTATCGCCAAGTCTTTGATTCCAATAAGCGGTATAATATACTGTAGCTGTTGTATTAGGAGAATCTAAATAAGTTCCCGAAGCATTAGTTATACTTTCATTATAACTTACCATTCCTGTATTGTTTGATATCCATACAGGAGTTCCTGCTGTAGCAGCTGCCGAACCTGTTTCTGTTCCATTACAACCCGTAATTTCAGTCCAACTTCCTGTACCTATTTTTCTATATAGTTTTATACCCCACCATGCATTATCGACTGAAGTACTCATTCCGATAAAAACTATTAAATTAACTAACATTTTGCTTAGAGAACTTTTTGGCGTTATTTTAATTACAAAACCGCTTGTTAAATCTTCATTTATGGCATCCCACCCTGTATTATCTTTTACTTCCATTTTAGTATATGTCAAATGTTGTACTTGCGCTATCATTCCCACTGATAATCCTAAACTATTAACCGAAGACCCATTATACATTAGTGTTTTCGCATTTAATGAGCCACTGACATCAAGCTGATACTCGGGGCTCGCAGTACCTATTCCAACACTTCCCATATTATAAACATTCATATTAGAAGTATTATAAGTCCATTGAGCGCCTATTGGGTCTTTTGTAGGGTTTAAAAGATTATAGCGAATTGATAGCGAACTTGGCAAAACTTCTTGTCCGTATATATACCATTCGTCAAAGTTTAATGTATCTGCTGTACTACCAAGTAATTTATTAACTACAAGACCGTAATAAGTATATGCTGTTGTTATATCTTGCGTTAGTTGTATATATCTAAAAGAAGTATCATATACGGCATCTGTTTTATTTACAAGTTCAACCCATGTAATATTATCATTTGAACCATATATTTTGAAATTTTTTGGTGATCTTTCGCGGAGTCCTTGTGTTTCTATTCTCATTAAAAATTCAAATCTTGTAAGTTTTATAGCAACAGGCAATTGTATTTTGAGCCAATCCCCTAAATATCCTGCTACTACAAATGCTGAACCATTATAATTACCTGCTGTATAGCCAGCAGTCCAATGACCACCCGAAGTAGCACCTGTATTAAAACAAGTCCAAGGGTCTAATCCAACATATGTAGTAGAAAATGAAACTACATAAGTTCCATTGCCGTATGTTTGTCCCGATACTGTTGTTGTGGCTGCCGTAAAGTTTCTAACAGGCGGGTACATTCTTTCTACACTATAATTAGTAAATGTAGTAGGCTTAGGAATATACTGACCTGTTTTTGGGATTATTACCGCATTTCTCGTGTTTAAAGCTATATCATATGCTCCTCGTAATACAATATTACTATTATTGTTAATATCGGCTATTGTAGGAACTTGGAAGTTTAATGTGTATAAATTGGGTATAGGATAAGTTTTATTATAAAGCAATGATACATCCGCTGCAGATAAAGCTCTATCGTATATGCGGAAATCGTCCATCTGTCCGTCCCACATTACTGTGCTATTCCAAACACTACGATTTATAAATCTAAAATTATAAGTAATATTAGGGATATTAGCAGTTTCAGTTCCATTAATTCTTACATTATCAAGATATACATCCCACTTTCCTGCTACATCTACGCAAAATACTAAGTGTCTCCATACATTTAAAGTAGCAATTAAAGAGTTATTCCAATCACTCCAATTAAATATATTAGCATTATTAACATATATTATTAATGCTTTATTGCCTCCTGTTGTAGTTTTAAAACCTATAAGTAATCCAGCACTATTTGATAATGTTTGTTGAAATTCCATTAAAACCGCATTTGTTTCGTGAGCCGTAAATCTAACCCAGCAACTAAATGTTATTCCTTTACCATTCCATATAGTATATGGGTTTATTGTAGCAGGAAACTCTAAATAATCGGTACTATCAAACTCAACCGCCTGTCCTTCGATTATATGTGTTGATTGAATAACACTTCCAACATTAGTTAAATTATGTCCGTTCCCACTGCTATCAAGATAATCTCCATTAAACTTATACCAGGCAACTAAATTATCATTATTGTAGCCAAAGTTCAATCTTTTATGTGTTATGCCATTTAGAATAGGTCCAACAAGAGATTTAAACTTTATTATAACTACGCCATTGCCTCCTTGACCAAAAAGATTGCTCCCCATTACATTTCTTCCTCCGCCGCCACCACCGTTAATACCATTTCCAGGCGGGCCGCCGCCATTTCCTCCTCCATATACACCTAAACCAGAAGGATTAGGCTCACCTGTCCAATCACCACCACCGCCACCACCTCCATATTGTGTAAGTACTCCAGAAATTGAAGATTCGTATCCAATTCCACCATTCCCGCCTTCTGTCGTAGTTGGTTTATCTGGAGCATTTCCTACAGCCCCACCTCCGCCGCCTCCTGCTGAAGAATTGCCTAAGTTTGTAGCCCCGTTTCCAGATACACCATTGCCGGATGCAGATACATTATTTGCAATATTACCACCGCCACCACCAGAAGAAATAGCAGATAAATTTGTGATTGGATTAGTATAATTAACTAATGTTCCATCTAAAGCAACTGCATAATATCCTCCGCCACCACCACCGCCTCCTGCGATTATATTTATAGTACCACCTGTTATACTTGAATTATTACCGCTATATCCTCCTCCGTGCGTTCCATGATCACGGTTGTTACCAAAACCTCCTTTACCTATACTGATACTATAATTTACCCCGGAAACAAAATTAACATTTTCAAAATACAAAACATCGCCACCACCACCACCACCACCATATTGACCACCTGAACCACCACCTGCAACAACTAAGATATCACATATAGTATCTCGCCCTACTGTAATAGTATATGTTGTTTGTGTTTCAGCGCCTCCGCTATGTATAAATGATCTAATAGTTTCAGTAAATGCTGGCGATGTTATGGTAGGTTCATTCGTCAAAAGATTATTAGCAGGAATAGTTCCCAATAAATATCTTATGATTACTATGCCTGAACCTCCTGAACCAGCTGGTAAATCAGGGTCTTGGGTATAACTACCACCGCCACCACCACTACCCGTTCCATTTGTTCCACTTGTTGCCTCCCTCAAATAACTTGAAGAGCCTCTAATCCTACCACTACCTCCAATACCTGAACCACCTATGCCTTCACTTAAACTATTTTGTATTTCATATTGTCCTGCACCACCGCCCGCAGCATAAAATTGAGAAATCCCAGTTATATTTATTTGAACACCAGCGTTTCCATCTTTATAAACACTACCATTATTACCAGCACCACCACCACCGCCAGCATTATAATCATTTGTTGTTGTTGTATTTTGTCTCCCAGCTTTACCTCCTGCAACATAAGATGAACCATTCCATAATGTATTTCCTTGAGTTGCTGAACCAGCAGTATTAATAATAAAACCATTATTATTAGTTTCAGAGCATCCGCCGCCACTACCTCCATTGCGACCATTAACAAATGCTGGGTCATAATAAACGCCTCCGCCACCACCACCTTTTCCTCTTAAACTTTGCGAAACACCTCCTAATGATAAAGAAACGTCTGTACCATTTAATTGTATATAACTATCTTTCCCATCTTGGTTTACACCAGCAGTTCCTTGGTCTTGAATACTTAAATCAATACCTATACCTCCTTTAGCAACAAATATATTATAAGTACCTGCTTGTAAAGTTTGATTAACAGTGTAAACAACCCCTCCAGCCCCACCACCTCCACCCATACTATTTCCTCCTGCACCTCCTCCGCCAACAATCAAGATATCGCAAGTAGTGCTCTTAGTAAATACGCGAGTAAAATCTGCTGTATTAGCAGTCCCAGAGTATGTATAGGATTCCACAGCATATACATTATTTGTACCATTTTCAATATATAAACTTGGAGTTACAGGAGCCGTTTGGATATTATCCCTTACTATGTTATCTACTATTTCATTTCTACGATATAAATCACTCTTTACAGTTTCTATGATATAATTGCTTCCTGTGCTGTATTGGACACTTATATTACTGTGATTCAAAGTAATAGGCATAGATATTCAAGATATGCTTAGATGCTCTATAATAATAATTATAAATAATTATAGCTATAAAAAACAAGGCAATGACGGAGATATAGCATAATAATTTCAAGGTTATTATCCATACCATATTTCTTTAACAGTCCAACTTGAAGAGGGCGCGGGTCTATAAGCATCATTTTGATTTGCTGCCCTATTTAGCCACAGATTACCTGTAATACTTGGATTGTCTCCCATTCTCTGGTTCCAATATGCTGTATAATAAACAATTGATGTTGTATTCGGAGAATCTAAATAAGTTCCAGTTAGATTTATTATTTGATAAGAATAAGTCGCGGTTGTTGTTCCCATATTATGCGATATCCATACGGGTGTTCCCGCTGTAGTCGCAGCAGAACCTGTTTCGGTTCCATTGGGTCCTGTTACTTCAGCCCAAGCTGCCGTTCCTATTTTTCTATAAAGTTTAATACCCCACCAGCGTCCGTCATTTGCCGAAGTTAATCCTATATGCGCTACTAAATTAATCAATATTTTACTTAAATTACTTTTAGGAGTTATAGATATTACAAATCCAGTCGTTAAATCATCATTTATAGCATCCCAACCTGTATTATTTTTTATTTCCATATGAGTATAAGTCAAATGTTGTACGTTAGCTACCATTCCTTCTGACAATCTTCCAATCTGTACGCCATTAAAATAATATGCTTTGGCATTTAATGTGCCTCTTACATCAAGCTGATACTCGGGGCTCGTAGTACCAATTCCAACACTTCCCATATGATACACATTAGTATTAGAAGTATTATAAGTCCATTGGGCGCCTATTGGGTCTAATACGGGATTTAAGATATTATAACGGAGTAAAATATCAGATTTTGAATAATATCTATCTATATCTTTAATGTTTTGATTTTGTGTTGATACTATAGTAGATAATGTAGGACCTATATTTAATATATAAGACCCATTAAATAGTTCATCATCGCCATTATTTATAGTTGCTATTGTTCTTGTGGGGAAATTGGCTGTAAATTTATTTGCTATATAACCATTATATAATTCTATAATTTCATTTTGCGTCAATGCCCTATTATACACTCTAAAATCACATATATCTACTTTGCTTTGTCTTAATTCTAAATTTCCAATTCCAATATAAGCCGATGTATTAGTATCCGAATTAATTAATACACCATTCTTATACAACTTTCTATTGTTATTGCTCTCAACAATTGCGGTAAATAATACCCAATTATTAACATCTTCGCGATATTGTATTGGGGAGTCAATATCATTATTCATAAATCCCATCATATACACATTGCTTCCCCGCGAACCAAAACATAAAGTATTATTAGTTGTCGTAGCACCCGTTGTAAATATATAATATACAGTATCGTAAGTATATAATCTAAATAAATATGAAATTGTAAATGCCCTATTATTTAATTTTAAAGTACTGTTTGATAAAGTACCATTAAATAGATTTAAATAAGGCTTATTTATTATTGAATCGCTACCATATGTTATTGTTCCACTCAATGTCGTAAAATTATGTTTTACTGAGGTTGGATTACTATCGTTAGAATTTCCATTAAACTTATACCAAGCTATCAAATTCGTTGTATCTGCGGGAATATAAGGATATGATGAATAATTAATTAAATAATTCAAATTTTTAATTAAAGGTGTATAATAAAATGTTTCACTGACAGATTTTATTTTTAGAATTACTATTCCAGAACCTCCGTATGTAATAGCATATCCACCTCCACCAGTACCTGGCGAACCATTAAAATAATTATATATATAGTTTTTATTATTTATATCTTTAAATTCCGCATATCCTCCTCCTCCTGTAGACATTCCGAATATTGTAGTTTCAAAACCCGCATTCCATCGCGAGCCTGAACCTCCAGCGCCATATTCTATTGGAATCCCTGTAATTGTAGAGATTATACCTGCACCTCCATTTCCTAAAGTACTATTAACACTATCTGTTTTAAATGAATTTCCTCCGTTTCCTCCCAAAATATTAGGTGCAGCTCCTCCGCCCGCCCCCCCTGTTTCTGCATTATTATCAGTATTAATACCGCCTATTCCAGATAAAGAACTATCAAAAACATAAGGTATTGAATTAAAACGAACACCTCCGCCTCCTCCTTGTGATTTAGTAGATATATTTGTTAATGGATTAATATAAGTAATAACTTGCGGGGTTGGCGCCTGATTACTATTATATTGTCCACCACCACCACCTCCTGCTGCCTCAATATTAATATTATTACCATTTATTGAACTATTATTTCCATTAAAACCTGATATACCATTATTATTAACACTGCACAATCCTCCGTATCCTACAAGAATAGTATATATCCCTACTGTAAAGTTTACATTGTTATATGTAACTACTCCGCCGCCACCACCAGACCCTCCTGCACCACCTCCGCCTCCTCCTCCACCAACAACAAGTAAATCACATACAGTATTTTTTGTAAAAGTAAAATTATATCTTGTTTGAAGTTCACTATAATTTTCACTATGTCTAAATGTTAATATATTTTTATCAATAATGTTTTTATATGCTCTTATTATTACAATACCAGAACCTCCCGGGTGCCTATATCCGGGAGATGAATAGAATGGTGCTCCACCTCCTCCACCTAAATCATTTGTACCTTTTACACCATCTCCGTATCCACTTATTCTTCCACTACCTCCCCCGCCTAAACCACCATAACCTCCATTTGCCCCTCCTCCTCCTCCGCCATAATATTGATTAAATCCTGTTATAGTTACTAATCTTCCATTACCTCCAGCACTTGTAGATGCATTTGAAGAAGCACCACCGCCACCGCCACCTATACCACCAGAACCTATACCGCCATTAAATCCACCTTGTACGTATTGCGTTCCGTCCCAAAATGTATTACCTTGTGTTGCCACAGCAGGGGTGTTACCAACATATCCAGCATTTCCACCACTTGAACCACCAACAGAACCTATAACATAAGAATTCCCACCTTTCCCACCACCTTTTCCAACTAAATTTATACTATCAAAATTAACAAGATTATTATTGATATCTCTAATTTCACTATCATAACCATTACTGTCTATACCTCCTTTTCCAACCCTTATAATATATGTTCCTATTAATGTTTTATTTACCATATACACTATACCTCCACCGCCACCAGCGCCAGGTTCGTGTGCTGCTCCTGTTGTGCCGGAAGAACCACCGCCACCTACTATTAAAATATCACACAAAGTATCAGTATCAAATGTTATAGGATATATTTCTTGTGTATTTGTACCTCTTTTATGTTTAAAAGTAAATAAAGTAGGTGTTATTGGAGGTGTTATACTTGATGTAAATGTAGGTTCATTCGCATTCGTCAAAAGATTATTAGCAGGTATAGTACCTAATAAATATCTTATGATTACTATGCCTGAACCGCCTTTACCGGCTGAACCTCCTGTGTAAAAACCTCCTCCACCACCACCAGAACCAGTTCCATTTAATCCACTTGTACCAGCAATTGTTCCATTTCCGCCATTTCCTCCTATACTTGAACCTCCTATGCCACTCCAATTTGCCCCTTCGTTTCTACCACCACCACCTCCAGCGGCATAAAATGTGTTTGCACCAGTAATACTATTAGATTTTCCCTCACCACCATTACCATTTGTAAAACCTGTACTACCTGCCCCTCCTCCGCCAGAACCATAATATTGACCTGTAATATTAATAGGAGTTCCGCCATTATTGCCTTCTGTGTTAGTATCAGTATCAAGACCTGCTGTACCATTCCAATCTGCACCACCACCACTACCACCACTATTCCCGGATGGTGCATTATCACTTGCTCCACCACCTCCCCCTTTTGCCGTTATTCCATAAAATGTTGTATCACTACCATTACCCCCTCTTGTATTATTATCGGGGCCAGCAATACCGCCATTTCCAACACTTATAGTATAATTTCCTACCGGAATTGAAACATTTTTTTGATAATAATATCCGCCGGCACCACCACCGCCACCAGTATGATATCCTCCGCCACCTCCACCGCCAACAATCAAGATATCGCAAGTAGTGCTCTTTGTAAATACACGAGTAAAATCAGAAGTATTAGCAGACCCAGAGTATGTATAGGATTCAACTGCGTATACATTGCTACCATCTTGAATACTTATGATAGGAGTTACTTGAGCCGTTTGGAGATTATCTCTGGTTATAGTATCTACTATTTCATTTCTACGATACAAATCACTCTTGACAGTCTCTATGATATAATTGCTGCCTGTGCTGTATTGGACACCTATATTACTGTGATTAAAAGTAATAGGCATAGATATTCAATATATGCTTTTAGATGCTCTATAATAATAATTATAAATAATTATAACGATAAAAAACAAGGGCGATGCCGGATATACAAAGCGACAAGATACTTTTTAGGTTGGTTATAAAGTTTCGTAATAAGCTAAAAATTAAAGAATTATAATTCTTAATTATAATAGATTAGAGGAGGGTTTTCAATATGATAGAAAAATGTTCTATTGGTAATATGAGTTATAATATTCAAAATATAACATTAATAATTTTAATATTAATATTAATCATAGTAATCATATATTATCTCAAGAATAGTAGCTTAAAACACGATGAATTGATTGAGAAATATACAAATACAGATATTATTGATACTGGTATTTCTGATACTAATTATGGAATTAATAGTGCAACATTAAATGTTGCGCATTTTCCAACTAAAACAAGTACTATAACTTTAAGACCTTGTACAGTACATTTTAATAATGAAAAAAGTAGTAAATATCAATACAAAGATGAATGGCAAGAAATAGAAACTATTGATGGTAAAAAAGTTCCTTCTAAAATATTTGGAAAAGATAATTCAATAAATAATGATGAATTTACAATTAGTAATCTTAATTTTAGCGAAGTTTCAAAATGTTATAAACTAAATAATACTGGTAATAATGGATTTAAATACAATCATAATACAATTGTTGAATACAATAATACTGATTTTGTATATTTAAACAATGATAAATCAAAAAAATATATGGAAATGAACTTTAATTATAATAATAATAATGACGATTTTCAAGAAAAAGTGTTAGACTCTATATGTTCGTTACAATATTCCAAAATATTGAGTGGCACAAGTTTGAGCGGTGAAGTATTATATAGGTTAAAATTGGATAATGCTAACAAAATAACAGATATAAAATCTATTACTATCAATAGAACTAACAATCATAAATTTGATATTAATAGTAATACAAATTTGCCTATATTAATATCAAATAGTTCTACAGGTTATAGATATAATAATTCAACAAAGTTATTTGAATATTATAATACAAGTAGTACAAGTAGTAGTAGTAGTCAATTAGATAGAAAAATTAATGTACTACTATATAAATTTAATAGAGAATTATTATGTGATAATACAACAAATAATATACTGTCATATTCGTATGAAAATAAAATAATAAATATCAATAATTTATTAGAAATACCTATTAATAATAATGATTTAAGTATTCCAAGATCAGGACCTTTAGAATCTTCATTAAATAAAGGTCCTAAAGGTCATGATCTCTTCAATGCTATAAAAGTAGGAGGGAAAAAAGAAACATTGTTAGAAAATATTCAAAAATTAATATATAGTAATATTGATGAATATAATAGACCTATTGAGACAAAAATAGCTGGTTTAAAAAAAGAGTTACAAAAAATATCTGATGATTTTGAAAAATTTTACGATGAAAACAATACAAGGTCAAAATTTATAGAAAATGCCTGTGCTAATAATACTCTAATATATACGACTCTGTTAGATTCCGAAAATTATAATATAATAAAAGGGAAAGCTAAATTTAAATATGTTAACTATTCCATGCAAGATAATTTTGTTAGAAGGAATGAAATAACAGCACAGTTATTAATAAGGACAAGTCCTACGACTACAAGAGAAGTAGATGCGTATGATATTAAAATATATAAAATTGATACAAGTGATAAAACTATTACATTTGATAAAAAAACAACATGTGAAATATTAATAGTCGGCGGTGGCGGAGGCAGTGTCGGGGGTTTAGGTGGTGGTGGTGGTGCGGGTGCGGTAGTTCATATACCTGCCGCTGATATTCCAATTGGTGTATATAATATAACAGTTGGTGTTGGTGGTAATGGTAATACGCAAACAAATGCTTCAGGTAAAGGAGGCTTTTCGTCTATTAGAAGCATAATAGGCAACTCTATAAATATATTGGCGGAAGGAGGAGGAGGGGTATCTGGAGGATATAATGATAATAAATTAGGTAATGGTAATCCAGGTGGTTCAGGCGGAGGGGCTGCTGGTCCAAGTCAAACACAACTACTTAAAGGAGGATTAAAGGGTAATGAGAGTTCATTAGGGGGATTTACTGGTACAATATATGGTAATAAGGGCGGAGACAATACACATAAGAGAACCACCGGCACGACTAATGCGACTGGAGGAGGTGGCGCAGGTTCTGCCGCTCCCAATATAAATCCAAGTAGTGACACTGAGCCTGGTAATGGTGGCGATGGAAAAATGTTTGATATAACAGGGAGAGATATTTTTTATGGTGGCGGAGGTGGTGGTGGTTATTTATCAACGCCTACAAATGGAGGTAGAGGAGGAGGCGGCAATGGTGGTTATAATAGTAATGGCAAAAATGGTGCACCACATACAGGAGGAGGAGGAGGAGGAGGAGGAGTAAATTCATTTATGGGTGGTAATGGCGGTTCAGGCATAGTTATTATTAAATATAAGAAATCTGGTATCACAGACTCTACCAACCATAATATTAAAATTTTAACATTATATTATAATATAGACTATAATAATTATCCCGTACTTCCACTTAAGTCGTTGTATGCGTGGTATAAATTTGATGGAAATTCAAATGATAGTAGTGGAAATAATAGACATATGACATCAAATGCTTTTTCATTTAAATACGGATATAATTATATGTTAAAGAAACACTATGCAGATATGTCAACAGGTAATTTATACACAGAACAAATTAATTTAAGTTCAAGAGCATATACTATGACTTTTTGGATTAGAGCAAATGATACCACAGGCGCTTTTTGGATTACACAAGGTAGTAGTGGTTTTACTGGTGTAACTAACACATATTTACAGATTGGTACTCGTAAAAATAATAGTTATTGTTTAGCATTTTACGGAAATGAATTAGAAGCACCAGGCGAAGGGAGTTCTTGGCCTTATGGTAAAGAGTGTACATATTGGGTTTTTATGTCATATGTTGTTAAACAAAATAATAACAGAATAATATACAGAAATGGTAAAGTAATAAGTTCTGATCGTAATACAGCTGCGTTTAATGGTTCCGCCGGTATTACTATTAGTAAGCACAATGAATATATATCTGATTTACGAATATATGAAGATGCGCTTACAAAAGAAGAAATTTTATCATTATATGAAATGTATTTTAGAACGGTTGAATATAAATTAAAAAATACAAAGGATTCCATTAGTAGCATAGATAATGAAGATACACAAATCATTAGAAGCGAAGAAATTAATGCGTCATTGTATATTACATCTACATATGTTGATTCTTCAGAATCAGCAGCTTTAGATGATTATAAGTTTAATATTTCAATTGATAATAAAGTCACAAGTATAATAAGAAATGGTATTAATTTACACGAAGAATTTTTATATTATACTATAAAATATAATATTTATGATACATTAGTAAATATTAATAATAAAGATATAACATTTTCAAATGATAGCCAAGATTTAAATATATATGATTATCAACCTAATATAGGTATTATTATTGATGATAATAATAAAAATAAATATAATATATATAAAATAAGTACAAATATAAATAAAATATATAAAATAGAATCAGAAAAAATATCCTTTGATATTAATTTAATATTTAATAGAAATGATTCACCAACAAATCTCGTATTTAATACTGATTACAGTATTAAATATATTTATCCTTCTACCAGTGTTAGTGAAAACAGCGTAATTATTCCTATAGATATAATATTAACTATAAAACCTTTACAACAACAAGGATATATACATATATATACTCAATATAACAACAATAATATATTTACATTTTTGGGAGGACCAGGTATTAGCAATTTTAACTCTATCGGAGACGATGCTACAGTTTGGGAAAAATCTTTAAAATCAAAAAATAATGGTTGGAGTATTATATCTAAAAATATAGATATAACAAGTGAAGAAAGTAAAAAAATTAATAATGATAATCTTGAATCAAAATGTAATAATTTACAAAATATTACTATTTGTAATATTAATAAATTGAAAAAGATAAAAACAATTTTATCTAACTACAATCCGCCAGAAAGTAATGAACCTAGATTAATTACTGATGCTGTTATTACAAATGTTTTGATGGACAGTAATAATGTATATACGACAAATATTAATGAATTAATATCATATGAATCTCCTACAGAAAAAACAGGAATAAAAAATGTATCGGGGTTTAATATAAAAGATACAGCAACAAAATACATATATTTTAAATCTTCAAGGGTGTAAACATATTTCCAATGTTGTTATATTGGATAATCCTATTATTAAATGAACTATGGTTTATGGAATACAGAGATATTTTATAGCTTATTACACCGACCGAAAAGAAAAATGAGACAAAACTATTATAAAAAATATAATAATTCTTTTATTCATCTTTTCTATCGGTGTAAATGATCGCATTTAAGCGACTAACTACAATTTGACGGCACTATAGTGGTTTGTAGTTTTTGTAAATCAACTCCTCTCTTATACCTTTCTGGTCGTTCATCATATTCTATATAATAGTTAAACACTTTTTGAATATTTTTACAACCATTTTTATCACGATTGATACAACCATTC
>Ga0209443_1000761_pt1 | contig 21381 bp, 19 predicted proteins | sample LauGreBMM110DCMD_2_FD_187571 | JGI IMG/M metagenome (GOLD analysis project Ga0209443, IMG submission 187571) | Freshwater lake microbial communities from Lake Michigan, USA - Su13.BD.MM110.DCMD (SPAdes) (version 2) | ecosystem: Environmental > Aquatic > Freshwater > Lake | place: Lake Michigan... | reverse complement strand
GCAAAAATTCTATTTGCAAGCCTTCGCTAATTAAGCTTTCGAGTATTTCCGAAAAAGGATGGTTCCACCCATATTCTTTGTATTCAATAGCAGCGTCTCTATCTGCATAGGTACCCGTTTGTATGGTTTCTATTACTTCATCGTTAAAATAGCTGTATTCAATTTTTTCCATTGCATCGTCGTACATCCAAAGTGTAGGATGAAAATCGGCAATATAAAAAACACCCCCAGGTTTTAAATTTTCGGCAATAACTTTTGCCCAAGGTTTCAAATTAGGTAGCCAACCTATAGTGCCGTAAGAGGTAAATATAATATCAAATTTTTCGGTTACAAAGGTTGATGTATCATACACATTACAACAAATAAAAGTTGCTGGTATACATAGCTCCGTAGCTATATCCTTAGCAAGGTTTATGGCTTCATCACTTATATCAATTCCTGTTACGGTAGCCCCTTCTTTTGCCCAGCTTAGGGTATCCATCCCAAAATGGCACTGCAAGTGCAACAGTTTTTTTCCGTTTACATTTCCCAACTCTTCTAACTCAATTTTATTTAAAGAGGTTTCCCCTTTTTTAAATTTTTCTAAGTCGTAAAAAGAGGATGTTTTATGTATAGCTGTTTTTTTATTCCAACCCTCTTTGTTTGCGGTAAAGTATTTTTCGTACATATTCATTAAATAAAAATACTAAAAGTTGATTTAACATTTTTTATCTTTAAATTCATTCAATTTAATACAATGAAAAAAATAGTTCTTCTCTTATTTCTGATTCCAATAAAATTTTCCTATTGCCAACAAACACAAAAGCCAGTTCTCCATGCAAAAAATTGGCTGGCCATTACTGGTAAGCCATTGGCTGCTACGGCAGGTTCAATAATTTTTCAACAAGGAGGTAACGCTGTAGATGCTTCCTGCGCTATGTTAGCGGCAACTTGTACCATGTTTGATGTGTTAAGCTGGGGAGGAGAAACGCAAGCGTTAATTTATAACCCTAAAACAAAAAAAGTAATTGCCATAAATGCATTGGGAGTTGCACCTACTGGTGCAACAGTTGAATTTTTTAAAAATAAAGGCTACGAGTTTCCTCCAGAGAATGGGCCCTTAGCAGCTGTTACACCCGGCACCCCTGGTGGCCTTTGTTATATGTTAGCAAATTATGGCACAATGAGTTTAGAGCAAGTGTTAAAACCTGCGATGGAGTTAGCGGCCGGTTACCCCATTGAGGCACAAACCGCTAATAGTTTTGAGCGTAGTAAAAAAGTATTGAAAGAGTGGCCGTATAGTAAAGCTATTTTTTTACCTCACTTAAACGAAAAAAGAGAAGCCCCAGAAGCTGGAGAAATTTTTGTGCAACAAGATTTATTGAACACACTTAACAAAATGATTACGGCTGAAAAAAATGCATTAAAGAAAAAGAAAAATAGAAAAGAGGCTATTATGGCGGCGTACAAAGAATTTTATACAGGCAGTATTGCTAAAGAATTTGTACGGGGCAGTAAAGAACAAGGCGGACTGATTACGATGGAAGATTTAGCCAATTGGAAAGTGATAGAAGAAGAACCCTTAAGTACGAATTACAAAGGAATTGATGTATATAAATTACAAGCATGGACACAAGGGCCAGCTATGTTACAAGCTTTAAATATTTTGGAAACTATTGATTTAAAAAAAATGAAATATAATAGTACGGAGTACATCAATACGATTTATCAAACCATGAGTTTAACCTTTGCTGATAGAGATTTTTATTATGGCGATCCCTATTTTTCTTCCCAAATTCCTATGAAGGGTTTGTTAAGTAAAGCATACGCAAAGCAAAGAGCATTGCTTATTAACCCTAGTAAAAACGAACTATTTACACCGGGCAATCCATATCTTTTTCAAAACGAAAAAATAAATCCATTTGATAACTATTTACAGTTGCATAATTTATTAAGTGATAGTAATACCAAAAATCCGGCTCAATTTTTACCAAAGCATGATGCCAGTGGTGTGGCTTTTAACAAGGCTGATTATATAGATAGACTATGGCGTGGTACAACAAGCGTAGAAGCAGCAGACAAAGAAGGCTGGGTGGTTAGCATTGTGCCAAGTGGTGGTTGGAACCCAGCTTGCATTGCAGGCAAAACGGGGGTGGGTATGAGCCAGCGTATGCAAAGTTTTGTATTAGATAGTGCTATTAGCCCTTTTAATGTAGTAGCGCCAGGCAAACGCCCAAGGGTAACGCTTACGCCTACACTAGCATTAAAAGAGGGTAAACCCTTTGTAAGTTTTGGCGTACAAGGTGGCGATACTCAAGAACAAAACTCTTTACAATTTTTTTTAAACATGGTTGAGTTTGGTATGAATGTACAACAAGCATGTGAAGCGGCTAATATTAATACCAATCAACTTTGGCTTAGCCTTGGGGGTAGTAAATTAAAGGATAGAAAACCTCGTTATGGCAATATTTTAGTACATGATAAAACGCCCGAATCCATCCGCCAACAACTGATACAAATGGGTTACAAGCTTAGTTTTGATGATAGAACAAGTGGCCCACTAAATGCTATTTATTTCGATTGGAAACATGGTAGTTTTTGGGGCGGTAGCAGCAACCATGGAGAAGATTATGGAATTGGATGGTAGAATTAAAAAAGCCCTGCATAAATGCGGGGCTTCATAATAGTATATAAATAGATTATTAGCCTAATGCTACTCTTACAAAAGAAGTAACTTTTAAATCAACATCTATATTTTTTAAGTAATCAGCTACTGTTTTGCTAGCATCTTTTACAAAAGGTTGATGTATTAACGTATTATCTTTTAAAAATTTATTTACTTTACCTACAGCAATTTTTTCGGCCATTTCTGCTGGCTTACCTTCTGCTTTAATTTGCTCAATAGCAATTTCTCTTTCTCTTGCAATAGTTTCTGGTGCAATGCTACTTTCATCAACTGCTAATGGATTCATTGCAGCAATTTGCATGGCTACATCTTTACCAGCTTCGGCAGCTTCTTTAGTTAAGGCAACCAATACGCCCATACGGTTTGACCCATGTATATAACTTGCTACAAAAGGAGCATTTACTCTTTCGAAACGAGTAATACCAATTTTTTCCCCAATGCTAGCTAATTTGTCGTTAACCATATCGGCAACGGTTTCGCTACCAATAGTTACTTTATTTAATTCTTCTGCAGTTTGTATATTGTTTTCGATAGCTGCGTTTGCAATAGTTTTTACAAATGTTACAAACTCTGCGTTGTTGCTAACAAAATCGGTTTCGGCACTTATGCAAAGTACAATACCACTTTTATTATCTGCTGTGGTTTGTGCAATTACTACACCTTCTTTTGCTTCTCTATCGCTACGTTTTGCAGCTACTTTTTGCCCTTGTTTACGAAGCCAATCTATTGCTCCTTCAAAATCGCCGTTGGCTTCTGTTAATGCTTTACGGCAATCTAACATACCGGCACCAGTACTTTGGCGTAATTTGTTTATGTCTTGTGCTGTTATAGTAACACTCATGATAATTAAAAGTTAAAAATTAAAAATTAATTGCTCAAGGCTTAAAATTCCATTTGAACTTTTAGCGTGCTTGGCATAATAAAGAACTGTATGTGGAAGAGTCCCGAAAGTATCAGGATGTTTTATACAACGACAATGAAGTTGATTAAAGATAAAATGTTTGTCACAAAAAAGACACCCATAAATCTTTGATCTCTTCCTCTCCTTAGTTGCTTCGCCGCAGCGGAGGCGGAGGGGATTTTACTTCCCTGCAGGTCTTCTACCACCTTGGCCTGGGCCTGCAACTCTACGCTTTGGTTGAGAAGCTACACCTTTACCACCACCTCTACGATTTCTATCCTCTTGTCCGTCTTGCTTTGCTTCAAAACGAGCTGCTTTTGCTTCTGCACTCTCTTCGCTATCAGTGCTTTCGTCATCATCTTTACCTGCTTGACGCTCTTGCAAACCTTCGGCAATTGCAGCAGTAATATAATTAACGATTATAGCAATTGATTTTGTAGCATCGTCATTTGCAGGAATAGCAAAGTCAACTTTATTAGGATCACAATTGGTATCTACCATACCAAATGTGCTAATGTTCAAACGCTTAGCTTCGGCAAGTGCAATATGCTCATGCCCTATATCTACCATAAATAAAGCAGAGGGTACACGGCTTATTTGTGCAATACCACCTAATACTTTTGCCATTTTATCTTTATCACGGGTAAGTGTTAAACGCTCTTTTTTAGTTAAGCTTTCTGCACTTCCATCGGCAAGCATTTTTTCTATGCTTTGCATTTTCTTTACACTTTTACGAACGGTGTTAAAGTTGGTAAGCATACCACCTAACCAACGCTCTGTAACGTAAGGCATATTTACTCGTTGAGCACATTCGCTTACAATTTCTTTTGCTTGTTTTTTGGTAGCAACAAACATTATTTTTTTACCACTACGAGCTACTGCTTTTAAGGCAGCTGCAGTTTCTTGTAAACCTTCTACGGTTTTATTTAAATCAATAATGTGAATACCCTTTTTTTCGGCAAAAATGTATGGTAACATTTTAGGGTTCCATTTCTTTTTTAAGTGACCAAAATGAACACCTGCCTCTAAAAGTTGCTGTTGTAATGAAGTATTTTCCATTGTATAGTTTGAAAATTTGAAAAATTAAAAATTTGAAAAGGTATCCAATTAACGTTTGCTGAACTGGAAGCTTCTTCTTGCTTTTTTACGACCTGGTTTTTTACGTTCAACACTACGTGGGTCTCTTTTTAATAAACCTGCAGCTTTGAGTGCTGGCCTGTAATCGGCACTTACCTCTAGCAAAGCACGGGCAATACCTAATTTAGCTGCTTCTGCTTGGCCTTTTACTCCACCACCAGTTGCATTTATTACCACATCAAATTTATCGGCAATTTCAACTGTTTTAAAAGGGGCTTCTACTTGGTTTTGTAAGTATACTAACGGAAAGTACGTTTTGTAATCTTTTCCGTTAACAGTAATTTTTCCTTCGCCTTTAGATAAGAAAACACGGGTTACCGCTTCTTTTCTTCGGCCAACTGCATTTTTTTGCTTTTCCATTTATTTTATTTTAAATGTTTTTAAAAATTAGAATTTTAATTCGGCTGGTTTTTGTGCAGCATGAGGGTGATTTGAACCTTGGTATACAAATAGTTTTTTGTACATCTGACGGCCTAATCTATTCTTAGGTAACATCCCTTTTACAGCTCTTTCAATTAAAACTTCTGGTCTGCGTCTAATTAAGTCTTTAGCTAATTCTTCTTTACGGCCACCTGGGTAACCACTAAAGTTATCATATACTTTATCGTTCATTTTATTACCCGTAAGTACAATTTTTTCGCAGTTGGTAACAATAATAAAGTCCCCACAATCAACGTGTGGTGTGTAATACGCCTTATTCTTACCACGTAAGATTGCAGCAATTTTAGAACACATACGTCCTACGGTTTGATTAGTACCATCCACAACGTACCAGTTGTGTGTTACGGTAGCCGCATTAGCATGTTTGGTAGTGAAATGTAATTTGCTCATTTTATATTTATTTTGAGTGACGCCTTTGCCATCCCAAAGGCTTTAAATATGTTTCCCAAAAATTGGGATTGCAAAGGTAAGGGGGCTAACTATTCTTTTCCAAAGAAAACAGGTACTATTTTATACCACACCTTTATAATTAATTGATTTTCAATAATATTTTTGACTAAATATTTTAACCATTAACGGAAACAGTAGAAAATATAATAAAAAAAGAGCTAGAAACTAACTCTTTTTAAAATTTATTCTTTGTCACTTAGAGTTTAAACCGAAGTCCAAAACTTACTAAATAATCTGCAAAGGCTGCATCACCTTGTGTAAATATGCCTGAATCTGCCGTCCTTCTTTTATCAGAATTGCTTTGTGTACGATTTCTTTTTAAGGCAAAAGGAACGGCTAAAGTGTAATTAATTTTTTTTGCTTCGTAATTAATTCCTGGTTCTCCAGAAATGATATACCCTGGCCGTCTAAACCCTCTACTACCTCCAACCAAATCTTTTGATGGTAATCCTTCTGCTCTTATACCAATTGAAAAAGTATACCTTTTTTCCATGTAACTAATTCCAAGTCTAGTCATAAACACATCAGGGACACTCATAACATCGGTATTATATTTTTTTGCCGTTGCAGAAGCCACACTTCCTCTGGAAGTAGATGTTCCATTAATTTCTTTGGGATTAACCAAATAATAAAGATTGGTATAGGTACTTAGCTTATGTGTTATGCTGTAAAATCCATTCAACTCAAACGTTAATCCTGTTCCCCCATCGCCTAATTGAATAGATTGATCAACCGGACCAACTATACTTGAATCGGCCTTTTTATAAAAATAATCTTGTGAATTATAATCACCCGTAGGAAGTTTAATGCCAAGCCCTATTTGAAAATTTGCTTTTGGGGATTTGTTTGGATCTAACATCCATCTATTTGCAGCTACTCTTATATCTCCAATACCAAAAGAATGGGTTTGGTGACGATCTTTTCCATCGTGTTCGTACAAAGATGTACGCTTATAATTTAAAAAGGGTACAGAAATTGATATTGAATTTCTTGTATTAAATACTCTTGTAGCATTAACATTCATTTCAAATGCATTATTGATAACGTTTGAGCCATCGGTTTCTCTTTGTTTTTGTTCTTGTGTGCCAACAAAATGTTTATACGATTTAAAATAACGTGTATTTATGTCCATAAACCAGCCTTTGGCTTTTGCAGGGTTTGTGCACATACTTGGGGCGCCTTTTATAGCTACACAACCTTGTGCTTTGGATTGTTGTATAAGGAAAGTTAGAAGGAATGTTAGTAATAGTATTCTCATTTTATAAATTTGACTTCAATATTATCTAATAGTATGATGCAATTAAATGTAAAGTTTCAATGTTTGATTAGCTATTATTTTAAGAAAATTTTACCGTATTAAAAATCAATACCGCCCCATTTCTTTTTTTTCTTTTTGTATTTTTCGTAATTAAATTTATATAATTTTCCTGGTCGGTGTGGTACATCCGTTTCCATTTCATTAGTATCAATTAAAAAATCCATTGCAAAGAATTTTTTTCTAAAATTGCGCCTATCCATTTTGGTATCCAAAATTGCTTCGTACAAGTTTTGTAATTCTCTTAACGAGAATTTTTTTGGTAACAAACTAAACCCTAGTGGATGTTCTTGTATTTTTTTTTGTAGCCATTTATAACTTAGCTCAAAAATATATTGATGATCAAATGCCAAATTAGAAACTTCCTTTACATCATGCCAATGCAATTCGTTATCTAAAATTTTAAGTTTATGGTTTTGAATATTAATTAAAGAACAATAAGCAACAGTAATTACTCTACCTGCAGGATGCCGATTTAGTGAACCAAATGTTTGTACCTGCTCTAAATACAAATCATTTAAACCTGTTCTGTTTTTTAAAATTCTATAGGCCGATGTATTTAGATCTTCCAAAGGATTTACCAAGTCGCCTAAAAGCGACCATTTGCCCACAAACTTTTTTGCATCGCTTCGTATCAGCAATATTTTTAGTTTATTTTCATCAAATCCAAATATTACACAATCCACCGATATAGCAATTTTACTACTACTTTCAAACTCTGCATGTAGGGTTGATAATGATTTTATATGTTTTATATCTGACATGAGCAACGTTTCTTCAATCATATTTAAAGATATATTTTTTAGTAAACAGTTCAAAGAGAGAAATAAGCTACCCTTACTTTACTTTTTCCCCATTTATATAGGTACTAATTACTTTTGTTTTTAAAATATTCTCAACTGTACACCGCATTAAATCTGTATCTACAATAATAAAATCGGCTGCTTTGCCTTTTTCTAAACTGCCTTTTTCTTTTTCTTCAAAACTTGCTTTTGCTGCCCATATGGTCATCCCTTTTATTGTCTGCTCCCTAGTTAAGCTATTTTGTTTTTGATACCCATTTGTAGGATATCCACTAGCATCTTGCCTTGCAACAGCAGCTAAAAATGTTTTAAAGGGATTAATATCTTCCACCGGAAAATCAGTACCCAAAGGGATCCAACCATTTTGTTTTAATAATTGTTGATACGCATAGGCTCCTTTTTCTCTTTGCTCCCCTAGTCTTTCTTTTGCCCAATACATATCGCTAGTAGCATGTGTAGGCTGAACGCTCGGTACAATACTGTTTACTCCAAATAAATTAAAATCGTTTTCATTTATTACTTGTGCATGTTCTATACGCCAGCGTCTATCATTTTTTCCTTTTAGTAACGTGCCATACAATTGTAGTATCATTCTATTAGCACTATCGCCAATGGCATGTGTATTTGCCTGAAATTTTGAGCTGTAAATTAGCGGCAATACTTTTTCAAAATAACTTCTATCTTTTAATAAAAACCCTTGCCAGTTGGGCTTATCGCTGTATGGGTGTAGTAAGCAGGCTCCACGGCTACCCAAAGCCCCATCAGCATAAAGTTTAAATCCGTTTACATTTAACCTATCCGTTTTGTAAGGTCCATTTTTAAGGTAATAAGCATAGTTCATACTATCGTCGGATAGCATTATGTTTAACTTCATTTTTAATATGCCTTCTTTTTGCAAAGCATCTATAATATCTACATCTTTTTTGTTTAAGCCACAATCTACAATAGTTGTTAGGCCCATAGCAAAACAATTTTGCTGTGCTTCTTTTAGCGCTTTTGTATAACTCTCTTTACTTGCTGGTGGAGGTAAAATAAATGTTCGTGCGTTATCTATTAAGATGCCTGTAAGCTTTCCATTAATCGTTTCTACAATTCCGCCAGTAATCGTTTGATTAGGTTTTACATTGCCCAAATTCAATGCCACTTGATTTACAACTGAAGCATGACCATCCACTCTTTCCAACGATATTGGATTGTTAGGAAAATTAGCATCCAACAATTCTTTTGTAGGAAACTGCTGGATAGCCCAATCGTTTTGATCCCAGCCTCCACCTAAAATCCAATCCCCATTTTTTATATTTCTTTCTTTTACAAATATTGAAATTCTATCTATACACTCTTGCCAACTTTTTGTACCATTTAAATTTACCTGCTGTAAACCAAAACCATATCCAACAAAATGTGCATGAGCATCAATAAAACCAGGAAATATTATTTTACCTTCTGCATTTTTCATTTCGTCGGCTTCAAACTCTTTCAAAATTTCATCGTTACTTCCAATGGCTAAAATTTTACCGTCTCGTATAGCCATTGCTTGTGCTGTATCAAACTTTTCATTTACTGTATAAAAGGTTGCGTTGTGTACAATTAAGTTAACCTTTTGGCGAAATTTGCAGCCCGAAATAAGAAATAAGGAAAATAAAATAAAAAATAAGTAAGGTTTGTACAGTTTATAGAATGGCATGGTTTATTGTTTTAGTAAAAATACTAAAAACAATGGTTATCCTTTTATCTTTGATTACGAGAAGTCAATTTTTATGTACAACGAAGATCAAACAAAAGTATTACAACAAAAATCAGTCGATTTTTTAAATGCTGCAAATAGCATAACAGAAAATAATATAGAGCAATTAAGAGATGTTTTGCGTTTTCATGAGTATAGGTATTATGTACAAAATAATCCGCTTATAAGCGATGTAGAATATGATGTATTGTATAAAGTGTTGGAAAAAATTGAAGCCACTAATCAATCACTTATTATCAAAGATTCTCCCACACAACGTGTGGGCAATGGATTAGTGAATAATTTTGCAAAGACAGAACATTTGGTGCCCATGCTAAGTTTAGAAAACAGTTATGATGCCGATGATTTAATTGATTGGGATAGAAAAGCAAAAGAATTAAGTGGTTTAAATGAAGTAGAATATTGTGTTGAGCCAAAATTTGATGGAGCAAGCATATCACTTATTTACGAAAACAATATGTTAGTAAGGGGCACAACCAGAGGCGATGGAGTTGTTGGTGATGATATTACGCCAAACACCATGCAAATAAAATCAATTCCACTATCGGCAAATTTTATGGAGTATGGCATTAACCAAATTGAGGTACGTGGAGAAGTTATGCTAAATAAAAAAAACTTTAAAGCCTATAACGACAAACAAATTGAAGAGGGTAATCCGCCTTTAGCAAATCCACGTAATGCTGCGGCAGGCAGTTTACGCATAAAAGACACGGCAGAAGTTGGAAGAAGAAAGTTAGAAGCCTTTTTGTATCATGTAAGTTATGTAACGCCCTTGCCCCCTAAAGGGGGAATTTTAGACTCTACGAATTCAAGCAATTTTTCAAAACAATTATCTACACATAGCAATATGCTTGAAATGCTTTGGAGCTTGGGTTTTAAAAGTCCAAAAAAAGAAATGAAAGTGGTAAAAGGCATACAAGCTGTGATTGATTATGTAAACGAATTTGAAAAAAGTAGAGATAATTTAGATTTTGAAATTGATGGGATGGTTATAAAAGTTAATAACCTGCAATTGCAAGACAAGTTGGGTATGACAAGCCATCATCCTCGTTGGGCAATTGCCTATAAATTTAAAGCAAGGCAAGCTACTAGTAAACTAATTGGTATAGAGTTTCAGGTAGGTAGAACAGGTGCTGTAACACCCGTTGCAAAAATAGAAGCTGTTGCTGTTGGCGGTGTAACGGTAAGCAGTATTAGCGTACACAACGAGGAGTACATTATTGAAAAAGATTTACAACTAGGGGATAGCATTTTAATTGAAAGAAGTGGCGATGTTATTCCACAAATTGTAAAATCGTTTGCAGAATTGCGGAGTGGAACTGAGCAAAAAATAATATTTCCTACTCACTGCCCTGTGTGTGAGCATATTTTAATAAAGCCAGCTGAGGAAGCCATTTGGCGATGTAGCAATATGAATTGTAAAGCACAAGTGGTAGAGCGTATTATGCATTTTGTAAGTAAAGATGCGTTGGATATTAGAAGCTTTGGCGATGCCAATGTTCGTAAGTTTTATGATATGGGCATTTTGCAAACCCTTACAGATGTGTATCAATTGCCTTGGGATAAATTAAAAGGTTTAGAAGGTTTTGGAGAAAAATCTATTGCCAATTTACAAACGGCAATTGAAAACAGTAAAACCCAACCACTTAATAGAATTATCTATGGCTTGGGTATACGCTATGTTGGAGAAACTACTGCAAAAACGTTAGCCAATGCTGTTAGTCATTTAAAAGATTTTACAACGTATACGGAGGAAGAGCTGAAACAATTAGATGATGTTGGAATAAAAGTTGCAAAAAGTATTTGTGCATTTTTTAACTCCGCAGAAAATATTGAGTTGATTGACAAACTTGAACAGCTTGGATTACACCTAAAAAACGAGAAAAAAACAACAACCACTAACGGTAATTTAACTGGATTTACATTTTTATTTACAGGTACCCTAAGCCGCCTAAAACGTAGCGATGGGGAGGCAATGGTAGAAGCAAATGGCGGTAAATTATTAAGCGGCGTAAGTAGTAAGTTAAGTTATTTAGTAGTAGGGGAAGATGCAGGAAGTAAGTTAGAAAAAGCAAAAAAGCTAGGAACCATTACCATACTAAATGAAGAAGAATTTTTAAAAATGCTTTCATCTTAACAAAACGTTTTTTATATTTATATTCTTTCTATTATACTTTAAATAAAAAAGGGTAATTTGTACATTAAATTTAACAACTATGATTAAGAAAATTGCAGGCGAAGTTTGGAAACAAATTCAATTTAAAGGAAGTAAAACACTTCGTAAAAAATATGCTTTTTCTTCCTTAGGGAGAGCTTCTAGTTACCATGACGATATTATCAAAGATGGTAAATTATTAAATGGCTCTTTAACATCTGGCTATCGTACACTAAACTTACATATTGACAATGCAAATGGCACCTTATATTTTCATAGAGAAATAGCAAAATTATTTTGTAAAAAAACTTCCCCGAAATATAAATATGTAATTCACATTAACCATAAAAAAGTTGATAACATAGCCAAAAATTTAAAATGGGCAACTTTAGAGGAAATGAGTAACCACCAACAAAGTAGCCCTCAAAAAATTGCTTATAAAAAAATACAGGCTAACCGTACCGTTGGTTTAAAATTAAATAGCACTCAGGTAAAAGCCATTAAAGATCAAATTAACAACCCAAAACGAAAGCTTACCATTAAACAAATAGCTGCAAAATATAAAGTAAGCGAAATGACGTTGTATCGGATTAAAAGTGGTGAAAATTGGGGTAAAGTAAAGTAAGTTTAAAATGTGTAAAGGGTAACTATAAAAAGTTACTCTTTTTTTGTAAAAAATGCCAGTGATAAAAATCACCGGCCTTGCTTACCTCTGAAACCACAAGAAAAAGTATATACTATTTTATAAATTAATGAATTAAATTAATTTTAACTGATTATAACACAAGAAAAAGAAACCCTAATGTCGTTACATTTTCATACATTAAAAATAAAGGAAGTAAGTAAAGAAACAAACGATTGCGTAGCAATTACGTTTGATGTACCCCAAGAGTTACAAAGCAGTTTTGAGTTTACGCAAGGACAAAACCTTACCCTAAAAACTACCCTTAATGGCGAAGAAGTGAGGCGTTCCTACTCTATTTGTACTGCACCGTACGAAAATAAATTAACGGTGGCTGTAAAAAAAGTAGATGGTGGTGTTTTTTCAACTTACGCAAATACCGTTTTACAAAAAGGCGATGTGTTAGAGGTAATGCCCCCAAGTGGAAAATTTAATACTACCCTTAATCAACTAAATAAAAAAAAATATTTAGCCATTGCCGCAGGTAGCGGCATTACGCCCATTTTATCTATACTAAAAACTACCTTGCTTAATGAGCCGAAATCAACATTTACACTAGTTTACAGCAACAAAAATAAAAACTCTATTATTTTTTTTGAAGAATTAGAAGGAATAAAAAATAAATACATTAATCGCTTTACGCTCATAACTATTTTAAGCAGAGAAAAAACGGATGCTGCTATTAGCTTTGGAAGAGTTAATACAGAAAAGCTACAACATCTTTCTAAATTAATAAGCTACAAAACCATTGATGATGTTTTTATTTGTGGCCCAGAAGAAATGATTTTTTGTGCAAAGGATTTTTTTGAAAAAGAAGGATTAAATAAAAAGCAAATTCATTTTGAATTGTTTGGAACGGTAAAGAAAAAAACAACTGACGATAGACCAAAGACAATCGAAAGTACCGTAGCAAAAAGCTCTATAACTATTAAATTAGATGGTAGAAGTTTTGATTTTGCATTAGGCTTTAATGAAGGAAATATTTTAGATGCTGCTTTAGCCCAAGGTGCCGATTTGCCCTTTGCCTGCAAGGGAGGCGTATGCTGCACTTGCAAAGCAAAATTATTAGAAGGGCAAGTAGAAATGGATGTAAACTGGGGTTTAGAGCATGAAGAAATTGAACAAGGTTTTATACTCACTTGCCAAAGCCATCCAAAAACTGAGAAGGTAGTAATTGATTTTGATGTGAAATAAAAAAGGATTACTACAAGATAACTTACCTGCAAATGGAAAACATTTAGCACTACTTTTAAAACAAGTATTGACTTTAACAATTTGGGATATTACATCTTACAAAAAAGAAAAAATTACCAAAGATAAATTTTCTACAATGCTTCATAGTGTTTTGGACAGATACAATAAATTAATTGCAACTACTTTAGACCCATAGAATAAAAAATAAGTATAGCGTTAGCTACTTCTCTTTTTGTATAACTGCATTTGCACGATTAAATGCTGAACAAAAAAGTATTAAAAAAGTGTTTAAAAAATTTTATAAATTCTATTTAGGGAGGAATGGCTTACCTGGCTAATTAAGAAGTAGAATTATTTAAAATATACAACCAAAAGCCGGCATAGTCCAGCTTTTTTGTTTTCATAAAATTGAACTTAGGGAGAGTAGTTTTGTTATCTTTGTATAGAAAATAATGCCACATGAATATTCAACATTTTGAACAACTTTTTCAATCCAAAATTGATAAAGAAATAAAAATTGAACCTAAAGACTGGATGCCAGAAGCTTACCGCAAAACAAATATCCGTCAAATAAGTCAACATGCCCATAGCGAAATTGTTGGTATGTTGCCCGAAGGCAATTGGATTAGTAGAGCACCTAGTTTAAAACGCAAAGCCATTCTAATAGCAAAAGTTCAAGATGAAGCTGGGCACGGTTTGTACCTCTATAGTGCGGCCGAAACCCTGGGCATGAGTAGAGAGGAGATGATAGCAGATTTAAATAGTGGCAAAGCTAAATATTCATCTATTTTTAATTACCCTAGTTTAACATGGGCAGATATGGGTGCTATTGGTTGGCTGGTAGATGGTGCTGCCATTTTAAACCAAGTAATGCTTTGCCGTACAAGCTATGGCCCTTATGCAAGGGCGTTGGTACGTATTTGTAAAGAAGAAAGCTTTCATCAACGCCAAGGTTTTGAAACCTTGTTAGTATTAAGTAAAGGAACAGAAGAACAAAAAGCAATGTGTCAAGATGCTATTAACCGTTGGTGGTGGCCAAGCCTTATGATGTTTGGGCCAAAAGATTCAGAATCTACCAATAACGACCAAAGCATGAAGTGGAAAATAAAACGCAAAACAAATGATGAACTTCGCCAGCAATTTGTAGATATGGCTGCCGAACAAGTGAAGGTTTTAGGAATGACGTTGCCCGATGATAAACTAAAATGGAACCCAACTACCAAACATTACGATTGGGGCGAAATAAATTGGGACGAATTTTGGGCTGTAGTAAAAGGCAATGGACCTTGTAACAAACAACGTTTAGCAGCACGTAATAAAGCACATAACGATGGAGCTTGGGTAAGAGAAGCTGCTAATGCTTATGCAGTTAAAAAAGCAAAAGCACAAGCTGCTAAAGAGGCTTTAGAAGCAGCGTAACTCATTAAATTTTTTACAATGAAAATTAATTTAACTAAATACTACTACGGCGATTTTGGAGGCGATGAAAATGCGGCAGGTGATGAGGTAAAGAAAACAAATGATGATGCATCTGCATGGCCACTATGGGAAATTTTTGTACGTAGCAAACAAGGGCTCGATCATAAACATGTAGGAAGCCTGCATGCAACCGATGCACAAATGGCTATTGAAAATGCAAGAGATGTTTACACTCGTAGGCAAGAGGGTGTAAGTATTTGGGTGATAGAAAGTAAACATATTACAGCCAGTAATCCTGATCAAGCCGGTGAGTTATACGAACCGGCAGTTGATAAAATATATCGTCATCCCACATTTTATGTTTTACCAGATGAGGTTGGGCATATGTAATAATGAATAATTTTTTAATTGATAATTCATAATGCAAAACTTAGCTCAACAACTAATAAATTACCTTTTACACTTAGCAGATACAACCTTAATATTATCACAACGCAATAGCGAATGGTGTGGGCATGGACCAGTTTTGGAACAAGATATTGCCATCACCAATATTAGTTTAGATTTATTGGGGCAAAGCCGAAATTTTTACCAATATGCTGCTCAATTAATAAACGAATCTAAAAATATGCAGGACACAAAAGCCCTCTCTGCCTTTGGAGAGGGTGTTGGGGGTGAGATCACCGAAGATTCATTAGCCTATTTACGTACCGAACGAGAATTTAAAAACCTACTACTAACCGAATTACCAAATGGCGATTGGGGACAAACTATTTTACGCCAATATCTTTTTAGCCAATATCAATATTTATTATTTGAGCAATTACAGCAAAATAAAGATGAACAGTTAGCCGCTATATGTACAAAAGCTTTAAAAGAAATTAAATACCATATTCGTTGGAGTAGTGAGTGGGTATTACGCCTAGGAGATGGAACCCCAGAAAGCAAACAACGAATGTTAGTTGCTATTAATGAGTTATGGCGATACACTGGCGAAATGTTTATTGCTGTTGATTATGAAAAAGAAATGAATATAGATTTGATTGCCCTTCAAAATAACTGGGCCGAAAAAGTAGACGTAATTTTTCAAGAAGCTACCTTATCTATCCCCCAAAATACATTCATGCAAACTGGCGGTAAAACTGGCACACACACCGAAAACTTAGGGTTTATTTTAACCGAACTACAATATATGCAAAGGGCATATCCAAATAGCCAATGGTAAAAGCATTACTTGATAAAGAAAAAATCTGGCAATTGCTTTCTACAGTCGCAGACCCTGAAGTACCTGTACTTACCATTTTAGATTTAGGTATTGTAAGAGATGTTATTGTCTCCTCTGCTTTAGAGGGATTGGGGGAGGTTGTAGAAATTATTATAACTCCTACCTACACTGGCTGCCCAGCAATGGATATGATAGGCATTGATATTAAATTAAAGTTGTTAGAAAATGGATTTAAAAAATTTAAAATAACCTCGGTACTTTCCCCTGCCTGGACAACCGATTGGATGAGTGAAGAGGGTAAACGGAAATTAAAAGAGTATGGTATTGCTCCTCCACATTCCAGAGCCGATGATACAGCTAACCCCGTAATAGAATGCCCACAATGTAACAGCACCAATACAAAATTAATTAGCCAATTTGGAAGCACTGCTTGCAAAGCATTATACCAATGCCAAGTTTGTAAAGAACCATTTGATTATTTTAAATGTCATTAATAAATTAAATTTGTACAACCACTTTACAAAATCTATATAAATATGTCTTCTATACTATTCGAAATAAAAAATGCGGTTGCCTATATAACCTTAAACCGCCCCGATAAATTTAATTCCTTTAACAGAGAAATGGCGTTGCTTTTGCAAACCAAATTAGATGAATGTGCAATAAATGAAAACGTAAAGGCCATTTATGTAACTGGCGCAGGCAAAGCTTTTTGTGCTGGGCAAGATATTGGCGAATTAGTTGGCGAAGGTAAAATGGAATTAGCCCAAATTTTAAGTGAGCATTACAATCCGATTGTAAAACGAATTAGAGCCTTACAAAAACCTGTTGTGTGTGCTGTAAATGGTGTTGCTGCAGGTGCTGGTGCAAATATTGCATTGTGTTGCGATGTTGTGGTAGCCACCGAGTCGGCATCCTTTATACAAGCTTTTAGTAAAATTGGTTTAATACCAGATAGTGGTGGCACATACACGTTGCCCCGATTAATTGGCTGGCAAAAAGCAAGTGCATTAATGATGACGGGAGATAAAGTAACCGCTACAGAGGCAGAAAAAATGGGAATGCTGTATAAAGTTTTTAGTGATGAGGTTTTTGTTGAGGAAAGTAAAAAAATTGCTGTTACACTTTCGCAAATGCCCACACAAGGTTTGGCGTTAACTAAATTAGCCTTAAACAAATCGTTTACAAATAATTGGGATCAGCAATTGCAGGTTGAAGATGAGCTACAACAACAAGCTGCTTTAACTACCGATTATGCCGAAGGCATAAACTCGTTTTTAGAAAAGCGAAAACCGATTTTTATAGGTAAATAAATTATTAACCGCAAAGGAGAACGGAAAGTTTACGCAGAGGTTCTTTACGTAAACTTATTCAACTGTTTTCTCTGCGGTGAAGATAAAAACAAAACCATGTCAACTCCACAACAAGTAGTAACGCACATGATGCAGAATGATTTGTTTAGCCAATGGCTAGGCATATCAATCATTGAAATAAGGGAAGGATACAGCAAAATAAAAATGACCGTAAGGCCCGAAATGATGAATGGCCTTGGCATTGTGCATGGCGGTATTGCTTTTAGCCTTGCCGATAGTGCCTTTGCTTTTGCTTGCAATAACCGTAATCAATTATCGGTAGCGTTAGATACGGCTATAAATTTTATAAAGCCTATACATGTGGGCGATGAATTAATTGCCGAGGCAAAAGAGTTGCATAATGGTAAAAGCACAGGACTTTATCAAATAGAAATTACGAATCAAAAAAATTATTTAGTAGCGCAGTTTAAAGGTTTGTGTTATAGAACAGATAAAAACTTAATAACAATCTAAATTCCACTTTAAGGGTTAGGCGAATGATTTACGAATTTCAAGGAATAAAACCAGTTATACATACATCTGCCTTCGTACGTTATACCAATTGTATTTATAAAATATTCTATCACACAATTGATCCACCAAAGGCGGATAAAATTGAATTATAGAATATTTATAATCGGTATTATAACTTTAAATTACGGACCTTTGCCGCTTAATATGGAACGTTCAAACTTTGTAGATCAAATAAAAATATTTTGCCATAGCGGACACGGTGGCGCTGGTAGTAAACACTTTATGCGTAATAAACTTACGGCTATGGGTGGCCCCGATGGTGGCGATGGTGGCCGTGGGGCACATGTTATCTTAAAAGGCAACACTCAATTGTGGACCCTTTTACACCTTAGGTATTTTAAAAATGTAATAGCCGAAGATGGTGAAAATGGAAGTAAAAATAACAGTACCGGTAAAAACGGAAAAGATATTATTATAGAAGTACCCCTTGGCACTATTGCGTTAGATGAAGAAACGGGCGAACAAGTAGCAGAAATTTTAGAAGATGGGCAAGAAATAATTTTGCAAAAAGGGGGCCGTGGGGGCTTAGGTAATAGCAATTTTAAAACCTCTACCAACCAAACACCCGAATATGCACAGCCTGGCGAAGAGGGTGTAGAAGGTTGGAAAGTGTTAGAATTAAAAGTACTGGCCGATGTGGGTTTGGTAGGCTTTCCAAATGCAGGCAAATCAACCTTACTTTCGGTAATAACAGCAGCAAAACCAAAAATTGCCGACTATGCGTTTACCACACTTGTGCCACAGTTAGGCATGGTAGATTATAGAGATGGAAAAAGTTTTTGCATTGCCGATTTACCCGGTATTATAGAAGGTGCTGCCGAAGGAAAAGGCTTAGGGCACCGCTTTTTACGCCATATAGAGCGTAACTCTATTTTACTTTTTTTAATACCTGCCGATAGTAAAGATCATAAAAAAGAATTTGAAATTTTACACAAAGAGTTAGAAGATTATAATGATGAAATGTTACAAAAAGATTTCGTAATTGCCATTAGCAAAAGCGACATGTTAGATGATGAATTAAAAGCAGCCATAGCCAAAGAGCTGCCCAAAAATATTCCACATTTATTTATTTCCTCTATATTAAGCCAAGGCTTGCCCGAGCTTAAAGATTTACTTTGGAAAACCTTAAATAATACTACCAAGTTATAATACACATATACATTTTTATTAAGCACCCCTTTTTTAAGTCATTTACTTGAAGGAATGTATCAACCGGAGACTCAAAGTATCAGTGTTTTTGATGCTAAAGCAAAAACAGTGTATTTTTAAAAAGGCAATGCTGTTATTTCCTATGATATGAAAGGAAAGGAAGGAAAAAAATTTTGAATAAAGAACCTAGAAATTAATCAGATTTTTTTGTGTAAAGACTTTGCATGGAAATAACATGCGGTAAGCTAATACATGCGATAAAAATAAAAAAAATGCCCCATTGACTAGTGTCTTGAACATTAAAGCCTTTGGAAGCTGGATAAAAATAAATGAATAACATAAGAATTATCCAAGCCCCGGTATGAAAAGGAAGTGATTGCAGCCAAATTTTACGGTTGCTTAGTTTTAGGTGTGCTGAGATGTGTTTCCAGCTTGTGATACTATGTTGCCCGATAAAATAGATACCAAATGCAAAAAGTAGGGGAAGTTGGCTTGATAAAAAGAGCCAAATTAATGTTAAGCTAAATGATGCTTGCTTTCGAATGATAGACCAAATTATCCATGGAATAATAACCCATGAAGGAAAAGCGATTGGTAATCTCAGATGACCAATAATAGATGTAATTGAATTAGTTTCTTTCATGTGAGTCCCCAAAATGTAAAAAAGTAAAAAGACACCCCAAATAAATGATAATACAGGTGAAAACCCCCATTGTTTTCCATCAGCTTGTCCAAAATGCCAAGAGGAATAGACAAGAAAAATAATGATTGCTAATTCAGGAAGTAAATACCAAAGAAAAGCCATAGCGGCAGCTTGTAATAGATAAGTCAAAATAAAACGTGGTGCTTTTTTTGAATCCCATTTCCCTGTTTCAATAAGGTGATCTACTGCACCGTGAGGAATCCCAACCGTAATTAAACCAGTAATAAGTAATCCATAACCAATGATACTTTGAAGAAATGTTCCTTTACCCAAAAATATAAGTAGTAGACATAATAGCATCAAAATAAAGGGACGGAACCAACTCATTTGAGTTATTTTATAAAATAATGCAGATAGAAATGGGGACCAAGGTAATTTAGCAAATATTTTAAGGTCTTCAGAGAAGCTTGTTTTTTCGTCAAGAAAACGTAATACGGTATTAATTTCGACACCTTTTAATAAATCTTGAAAAATTATTTTTCCATTTTGCGGCTTATTTTTTAGAATATGCAAAAGTAAAGAGTCATAAAAAGCAAAACGACCTGTTGGTGCTTTTGCGTTTTCAACATTGAGCTCTTTTGGGGTTTTTAAATTACTTATGGAATTAACCAACTCAGAAGCATGATGATACATGTTTTTAAAGGCATAACCAGTACTTGGTTTTACTTTATAATTTCTAGCACCTAACAAAACAACATCCTTCAGCGTATCATTCCTAATTTCGGCATTGCTCATTGGAATACATCCAATTTCTATTGCCTGCTTCTTGAATTCACCGAAGTGTTTATGTATGTAATCCTGTAGTTGTTTTTCTGCTGCAGTTTCACATAATATTTCAGAACCAAAGCGAGTTAGCTCTACGAGTGCAGTTGTTGGTGAAAAAGGAAGTACATACATGAATTGCGTGGACCCTTTTTGCTCCACGTCAAAATCCATTAAACGACAAGTATCAGGGTTTTCGATCAATCGATTGGTTTCAATTTCCCAACCTACAAAACTTTGAAAAATGTGTGTTTCTCCCGCTTTTGTCTTTTCGTAGATGGGTGTTCGTGAATCGAATATTTTTTTCCCACGTAATATTTCGCCTTTTGCTATAATAAAAGCCCCATTTTCATCACTTGAAACCTTATCTACAGGACAAATCAATCGATCCCAATTATACGATTTTTCAAGTTTTAGCAACTCATCATATAAATCGATACTTGATATATGATGGTAGGTGAGAGGTGCTAATGGAGTATTTCCAGCATTCTGAATAAGGACATTTGACCAAGAGTGCTTAATTAAATGTTTTAAGTCCTTTACAATATCTTCATCTTTATTAGCCCAAAAACAAAATGTTTTATCATTTTTATTTTTTCTTTCGGGATCTACAATAAGAATATTAAGTTTATCAAGTAAGTTTTTATGATGTAATTGCAGTATAAGTAACGAAGCTGCCGCCCCATAGCCCGCAAAAATGTAATCATATGTTTTTGATAAAGCTATTTCAGGCACAGCAGATGAAAAGGA
>Ga0209443_1000760_pt1:12500-21382 | contig 21382 bp, 14 predicted proteins | sample LauGreBMM110DCMD_2_FD_187571 | JGI IMG/M metagenome (GOLD analysis project Ga0209443, IMG submission 187571) | Freshwater lake microbial communities from Lake Michigan, USA - Su13.BD.MM110.DCMD (SPAdes) (version 2) | ecosystem: Environmental > Aquatic > Freshwater > Lake | place... | reverse complement strand
CACTACATCTACCTCGAAACCTGGAGCCCCGAGCGGCAGGCCGGCTATCACTTTAGCTACGAAGTTTTTGATGGAAGCAAGCTAATTAGCAAACTCCGAGGCGACTACCTGCGTTACGACAGCCTCAGCCAAGGCTGGAAGCTCGACAACTGGAACCGCCGTGTTTACGCGGCCAATGGCCTCAGCACCGTAGAACTTGGGCGGACTTTAGACTCCAACTTTGCCTTCAAGCCCACCCTCCTTAATCCCGACCAAAGGCGGACCGAAACCATGACCTCCCCGGAACTTCGGGCCTTCCTCACCCAGGAGCGCCTCAGTGGGTCGGAGGCCGTCGTGTGGCACGATGCGGAATGGTACCGCCGAACTGCCTATCCTTTTTCTATGTTCATTCTGGTGGTCATGGCCTTCTCTTTGTCGTCGGCAAAGCGCCGAGGGGGTCTCGGCGCCCCGATCGCCCTCGGGCTAATCTGCGTAGTGGTCTACATCTTCTTAATGCAGCTTGGCAGCATGAGCATGATGGCCCTCAATACTCCGCCCTTTTTGGCAATTTGGCTTCCCAACATCGTTTTTGCCGGTCTCACCTACCTATTCTACCTGCGGGCTCCAAAATAGCTTAGGCTGCCCTTAGTTTTACCGCATGTCGCTGCTGCGCCCTAACGACCAGGATCCCGTCGGCGTCCACTTCGCCTGGATGCACTTCATCGTGCTCATTTGGGGATTTACAGGAATCCTAGGGCGCTTAATTTCTGTCGGAGCATTGGATTTAGTTTGGCATAGACTTTTGCTCGCCATCCTGCTTTTGTGGGTATACCTGAAATTCAGTAAGAACCGTCTTCAAGGAATTCCATCCCGCAAACTAGGCCTCCTGCTTTGCCTCAATGGCTTGATACTTATGGTGCATTGGGTTACGTTTTATGCTGCCATCAAGCTTTCCAATATTTCACTTACCCTGGCTTGCCTCTCCACTGGGCCACTGTTTGCTGCCTTTCTCGAGCCGATCTTCTTCAAACGACGCCTGCAATGGAGCGAGGTTGGATTGGGATTTGGGGTGGTCGTCGGCCTACTCATGGTGGTAGGCTCCACCCATGGCCAAGGGATTGCCATAGCGCTTGGGCTTATTAGCTCGGTGCTTTCTGCCCTTTTTTCGGTCCTCAACGGCCGAGTTGTGCACCAAATGGACTCCACCTCTATTTCGTTCTACGAGTTGCTAGCGGGCTTTGGCGGACTCTCCATTTATCTGCTTCTAAGCGCCAACATGCTGGACACTGTAGGCTCCCCCACCACGAGTGACTGGATCTACATTGCCATTCTCGCAAGCTTTTGCACAACCTTTGCTTTTGTGCAGTCCGTGCGCATTATGCGCTACTTGAGTCCCTTCACGGTGGTGCTTAGTATTTCCATGGAGCCCATCTACGGAATCCTTCTTGCCCAGCTGATTTTTGGATCTTCAGAAGCCGTCCCTCCCCTTTTTTACGGCGGATTGGCCGTGATTCTAACCATGCTTTTGGTCAATGCTTGGATGCTGCGTCGTCGCCGGGCGAAGTTATCCACATCGTAGAGGGGTGGCGGCAAAAAGTTGTAGGTTTGAACTCTTTGCCACACGAGTATGGAATACCTAGATTTTGAAGCCCCCATTCGCGATATTGACGAGCAAATCGCCAAAGCAGAGGCACTTGAGCTTGAAACTGGCGTGTCTATGGCGCAGTCCATTGACAGCCTCCGCGGCAACCGAGATGATGCCTACCGAGCGCTTTTTGCCAACCTTACTGCCTGGCAACGGGTACAGCTAAGTCGGCATCCCAACCGCCCCTATACCCTTGCCTACATCGATGCAATGACGGGCGGGCGCTTTACTGAACTGCACGGCGACCGATTCGTGAAAGACGACAAGGCTATGGTCGGAGGCTGGGGCTGGCTTGACAACGAATCCTTCATGTTCGTTGGGCAGCAGAAGGGTATCAATACCAAAATGCGGCAGCTCCGCAACTTCGGCATGGCTAATCCAGACGGTTACCGCAAGGCACTCCGCCTTTTTAAGCAGGCCGAGAAGTTTGGCCGCCCCATCGTAACCTTGATTGATACGCCGGGTGCATTCCCGGGCCTAGAGGCCGAGGAGCGCGGGCAAGGCGAGGCGATAGCCCGCAGCATCATGGAGATGACCCGCCTCAAGGTGCCAGTGATTTGCATTATAGTAGGCGAAGGTGCCTCGGGAGGAGCCCTTGGTATTGGCGTGGGCGACCGAGTGCTTATGCTTGAGAATACTTGGTACTCCGTGATCAGCCCAGAGTCCTGCTCCTCCATTCTATGGCGCAGCTGGGACTACAAAACCACTGCCGCAGAGGCCCTAAAACTCACCGCCAAAGACATGCTTTCCAACGGACTCATCGACGGCATTGTACCCGAACCCCTGGGCGGTGCTCACCGAGATCCTGCGGCCATGTTTGCGGCACTCAAGATCGAAATTCTCAAGCACTACCGCGATCTAAAAGATTTGGATCCAATTGATCGAGTGTCCCTTCGAATGGAGAAATTCAGCAGCATGGGCGTTTACGAGAACGCCTAATTTCATTTCCTATGGAAGCAAACCAACCCAGTAGCCCTAGACCGGCAGCACGCAGGCCCGCAGGAACCATGTCCCTGTCTATGGCCGGCGGCAAGCTTCCGCCTCAGGCAATGGAGCTCGAAGAGGCTGTGCTCGGGTCGCTCATGATCGACCGCAATGCGCTTTCCAAAGTCATTGACATCCTTACTCCCGAGACCTTCTACCTTGAGTCGCACCAGTTAATTTTCTCGGCCATCAAGGACTTGTTTGGCTCCTCGGAGGCGGTCGACATTTTAACCGTGGCACAGCTGCTGCGCAAGGGCAGCAACCTGGAACGCGTGGGCGGAGAATCCAAGCTAATCAACCTTAGCACCCGGGTATCGTCGTCTGCACACATCGAGTACCACGCTCGAATTGTCGTTCAAAAGCACATTCAACGCGAACTCATTCGCATTTCCAACGAACTCATCGAAAAAGCCTACGACGAGGCTACAGACGTTCTCGACCTGCTCGACGGCGCAGAGCAATCGCTGTTCAGTGTTTCGCAAGGAAACCTAAAGCGCAACTACGAGTCTTCGCTAAACCTGGTGAAGCAGGCTTTGGACCGCATTTCTGCCATCTCCCAGCGAGAAGGACTCTCGGGCGTTCCGAGCGGATTTCGAGAGGTGGACCGCGTAACCTCCGGATGGCAAAACTCTGACCTCATCATTTTGGCCGCGCGCCCGGGAATGGGTAAAACAGCTTTTGCCTTAAGCATGGCCCGAAACATGGCCCTTGACCACAAGATTCCTGTGGCCCTGTTTAGCCTTGAAATGTCGTCCATTCAGTTAATCACGCGCATGATTTCGTCAGAAACAGGCATTGGCGCCGAGAAGCTTCGCCGCGGAAACCTTGATACCACGGAATGGGCGCAGCTGACTTCCAAGGTTAAAGGCCTTCAGGATGCTCCCTTGTTTATTGACGACACGCCCGGACTGAGCATTTTTGACCTTCGTGCCAAATGCAGGCGCCTCGTCTCCCAGCACCAGATTGGAGTAATTATTATTGACTACCTCCAGCTCATGACTGCCGGCAATTCCAAGGCAGGCGGAAACCGTGAACAAGAAATTTCGTCCATTTCGCGAGCCCTAAAATCGATAGCAAAAGAGCTCGACATACCCGTCATTGCCCTTTCGCAGCTTTCGCGCGCCGTAGAAACCCGTGGCGGATCCAAGCGCCCCTTACTTTCTGACCTTAGGGAATCCGGAGCCATTGAGCAGGATGCCGACATTGTATCCTTCATCTATCGTCCGGAGTACTATAAAATCCATGAGTGGGACGACGACCAAGCAGCTCCTTCTGACGGGCAAGCCGAGCTCATAATTGCCAAGCACCGAAACGGATCGCTAGAAAACATTCGCCTGCGCTTCGAGAGCAGCATGGCCCGATTCTCCGATATTGTCGCCGGAGGCTACCGATCCAAGGGTTCCGGTTCAGGCGGAGACGATAATTCCATCTTTGAGTCCAAGATGAACCGCGTAGAGCCTCGCGAAAACGACGAGTACAACTCGTTCTAATCGATTCTACTCAAACATTCGCCAGCGCAAGAACCAGCGCAGCGAGGCCGGTGTGACCGGGTAGTTTTGAGCAATAAAGAGCGTATTGGGAACCCATCCCTGGTTGGCATTCTGGGCCAATACGCCAATCTGGGCTTCGCCAATTTGAACCGAGACGGCAGCGTGAAGCATCCCTCCGGCCGGCATCAAGTCCTCTGCCTCGGAGCGACCAAAAATCCCTTTTTCGGCAATCCATACCGGCCGAAGCCAGCCACCGCTCCATGCCTGACCCCTAAATTCTAGTCGGACTGTCATTCCGGAGCCCCTATTGTTCACCTTGCGTTCATAAGAAATCAAGGCCTCACCAAAGGCGGGGGCAATGGCCAGCTGCTTGGTCGAAGCATAGCGAAGTTGAACCATGCCCTGAGCCGTCCAAAATGGACCCATGGTAATTTTTGGATTCCAATTCGCACCGAGAACAGCCCAACTTGGTCTTAGCGTCCACTCGTAATCAGGTGAATCCCATTGGTCCACCGATAAAACCTGATCCCTCGTACTAAACTGTGCACTAGCCGAAAGAGCAAGAGGGAGCTGGACCAGGGTATTGAAGCGCTGCACAAAATTCACCGCATCCCCTTCCCAGGGAAGAGCCCAGCGTCTTTGAGCCTCCACACGCAGGAAAGACGACTCCGCTCGCTTGCGGTCGTAGCGCAGCCAAAGGCTTTGACCCAGAAGATCTCCGTCCAGGCGAAGGTCGTTTTGACGACCCTTCCATTCCCAGGTTCCCACCGGAGTCCATGCAGGAATTCCTGTTCGGTCCACCCAAGAGCCGGCCTGATAGTTCCTGGCCGAAAAAGTCCGAAGCCCGAGTGACCACGAGGAGCGAATTCGCGGCAGCACGTCCAATTCGGCAATTCCTCTAAATCCCGGCTCTGCCCACAAGAACGATCTATTGGAGACCAACCGTAGGTCCAAGGATTGGTACTGAAGGGAGTCAACACCTGCACTGGGCCCAGCAAATCCCGATTCGGAGAAGCTGTAGTCAAGCCGAATTCCGAGCCGAGAAGAAGACTGAAGCAATTCCATGCGTGTCCTAAAACCCCGAGTACTGCGATCAACACTGCTCCACCTCGTATTCACCAAAGCGCGATTAGCTTGCCACTGCGAGGGATCGGTAAGCTGCGCAGAATTGACAATCCCACCGGATTCCCCGTCTTGGGTACCCTGAGACTCGACCTGCATTCGATAGCAATACCTATTTGCCGAGTCCCTACCCCAAAATGCGGCTTGCAAGCGATCACCAAAATGATCCTCAGTAGCAAGTCCGCCCGTCATCTGAAGCCGACGGTAGTCGACCCAAAAATGCTTGTAGTAGGTTGGCGAAGCACTCAGCGTAACCCCAAAATCCTGACCCCGACCATGCGCTGATTCCCCCTGCCAATCCACAATGGGCAAAGGACCCTTCCTCAGTCGCCAATGATCAAAATCGCCGCGAAGAAGTCGATGACCCAAGCCAAACGGACTTTGTATTGCCGAAACCCAAGAATCACCAATCAATCCCGTCGCAAAATCCCAGCTCGCAGACCCAAGCGCACTCACAGGAACCCTGCCCGACTCCAGCGGAACGCTAATCACCCTATCAAGAGCAGCCTGCGAAACCAAAAATGAACCGGAGTGCCAAACCTGGACCCGGTCAGGCCTAGGCCTAAGCGTATCCTGCAGCGAAGGGTCTGATGCACCAGAATCAACCAGCGAATCGAGATCCTGAGCATTACTCGAAGAAACCAAAATTCCATAAAACAGCAAAGCCGCAACAGCGCGAATCGGGCTATAGCGGCAATGTACTTTCATAGATGCAAATATGGTGTGAATAAAAACAAAAAACCCCCGCATATGCAGGGGTTTTTGTATAGTTATGGCGGCGACCTACTCTCCCAGCGTACTAGTACCATCGGCGCAAACGGGCTTAACGACTCTGTTCGGAATGGGAAGAGGTGATCCCCGTTGCAATAACCACCATGTTTTTACAAGGTTAATTTGACACACTGGAAGCAACATAAAATATATCCTGGTTCGAATCCACGGGTAATTAGTACTACTCGGCTATGACATTACTGCCTTTACACCTATAGCCTATCAACGTCCTAGTCTCGAACGACCCTTAAGAGAAATCTCATCTTGGGGTGGGCTTCGCGCTTATATGCTTTCAGCGCTTATCCCATCCGCACATAGCTACCCTGCGATGCAGCTGGCGCCACAACAGGTACACTAGAGGTGCGTCCGACTCGGTCCTCTCGTACTAAAGTCAGCTCCCCTCAAATTTCTAACGCCCATAGTAGATAGAGACCGAACTGTCTCGCGACGTTCTGAACCCAGCTCGCGTGCCACTTTAATGGGCGAACAGCCCAACCCTTGGGACCTTCTCCAGCCCCAGGATGTGACGAGCCGACATCGAGGTGCCAAACCCTCCCGTCGATGTGAGCTCTTGGGAAGGATCAGCCTGTTATCCCCGGAGTACCTTTTATCCTTTGAGCGATGGCCCACCCATGCGGAACCACCGGATCACTATGCCCCACTTTCGTGCCTGCTCGACTTGTAGGTCTCACAGTTAAGCACCCTTGTGCCATTGCACTCTACGCACGGTTACCAACCGTGCTGAGGGTACCTTTGGAAGCCTCCGTTACTCTTTTGGAGGCGACCACCCCAGTCAAACTACCCACCAAGCACTGTCCCCCTTGCGGGGTTAGGCTCCAAATAACAGAAGGGTGGTATTTCAAGGATGATTCCACGCAGCCTAGCGACCACGCTTCATTATCTCCCACCTATCCTACACATCCATTATCCGAAGTCAATACTAAGCTATAGTGAAGGTTCACGGGGTCTTTTCGTCCCACTACGGGTAATCGGCATCTTCACCGATACTACAATTTCACCGAGCTCATGGCCGAGACAGTGCCCAGATCGTTACACCATTCGTGCAGGTCGGAACTTACCCGACAAGGAATTTCGCTACCTTAGGACCGTTATAGTTACGGCCGCCGTTTACTGGGGCTTCAATTCAGCGCTTCTCTTGCGATAACGCCTCCTCTTAACCTTCCAGCACCGGGCAGGTGTCAGACCCTATACATCATCTTTCGATTTAGCAGAGTCCTGTGTTTTTGCTAAACAGTCGCCTGGGCCTTTTCACTGCGGCCCCCTCGCGGGGGCGCCCCTTCTCCCGAAGTTACGGGGCGATTTTGCCTAGTTCCTTAGCCATGATTCACTCGAGCACCTGAGGATACTCTCCTCACCCACCTGTGTCGGTTTACGGTACGAGTTGTTATAACCTGAAGCTTAGAGGTTTTTCTCGGAAGTCTGATTACGCTCACTATCTCCTCAGCCGAAGCCTCGGAGTACTATCACATTTCAGCAGGTCGAACGGATTTGCCTATCCAACCTATACCTACGTGTTTCAACGAACTATTCCGTCAGTTCGCGAAGCTGTCACACCTTCGTCACCCCATCGCAGTTATAACAAGTACTGGAATATTAACCAGTTGTCCATCGACTACCCCGTTCGGGTTCGCCTTAGGTCCCGACTAACCCTCAGCTGATTAGCATTGCTGAGGAAACCTTGGGTTTGCGGTGTGCGGGTTTCTCACCCGCATTATCGTTACTCATTCCTACATTTTCTTTTCTAGCCGCTCCAGCCAGCCTCACAGCCAACCTTCTACGCAACCAGAATGCTCCCCTACCGCTCTTTCGAGCCCATTGCTTCGGTAATGTGCTTATGCCCGATTATTGTCCACGCCAGATCGCTCGACTAGTGAGCTGTTACGCACTCTTTAAATGAATGGCTGCTTCCAAGCCAACATCCTAGCTGTCAATGCAATCTGACCTCGTTTGATCAACTTAGCACATATTTGGGGACCTTAGCAGATGGTCTGGGTTCTTTCCCTCTCGGACCGTGACCTTAGCACCCCGGCCCTCACTCCTAAGAAACATGTCATAGCATTCGGAGTTTGACAGGATTTGGTAGGTGATGAAACCCCCGCATCCAACCAGTAGCTCTACCTCTATGACACTATACTTAAGGCTGCACCTAAATGCATTTCGGGGAGTACGAGCTATTTCCCAGTTTGATTGGCCTTTCACCCCTACCCACAACTCATCCGAAGACTTTTCAACGTCAACCGGTTCGGACCTCCACTTTGTGTTACCAAAGCTTCATCCTGGTCATGGGTAGATCACAAGGTTTCGCGTCTGCCTCCACTAACTATACGCCCTATTCAGACTCGCTTTCGCTTCGGCTCCGGGCCTTAGACCCTTAACCTTGCTAGTGAAGAGCAACTCGTAGGATCATTATGCAAAAGGCACGCCGTCACCCCACTAAGGGGCTCCGACCGCTTGTAAGCACACGGTTTCAGGTACTATTTCACTCCCTTATTCAGGGTACTTTTCACCTTTCCCTCACGGTACTGGTACACTATCGGTGATCTAGGAGTATTTAGCCTTACCAGATGGTCCTGGCAGATTCAGACAGGATTCCTCGTGTCCCGCCCTACTCAGGGTACCGCTACAGATAGAATATGCATACGTTAAAGGGGCTATCACCTTCTATGGCCCAACTTTCCAGTTGTGTTAAACTTCGCATAAACATCCGATATCGCGGCCCTACAACCCCAATCAAGCCGGAACCTGATTGGTTTAGGCTTTTCCCCGTTCGCTCGCCACTACTTAGGGAATCATTTTTATTTTCTTTTCCTCCAGTTACTTAGATGTTTCAGTTCACTGGGTTAGCTCCTTTCGGTGACAGGTCTTCAACC
>Ga0209443_1000760_pt1:0-10000 | contig 21382 bp, 14 predicted proteins | sample LauGreBMM110DCMD_2_FD_187571 | JGI IMG/M metagenome (GOLD analysis project Ga0209443, IMG submission 187571) | Freshwater lake microbial communities from Lake Michigan, USA - Su13.BD.MM110.DCMD (SPAdes) (version 2) | ecosystem: Environmental > Aquatic > Freshwater > Lake | place: Lake... | reverse complement strand
AATCCTGCCATGGCCATTTTGCTCGTAGCGTAGGCCAAAAGGCCTGGGTACTTGGATGCTCCTTGGAAGCCTCCCATGCTGCTAATGAAGACCACATGGGCCCCAGGGGCAAGCAATGGCAAGAGATCCTGCACGAGCAGAGCCTGGGCAGACCAGTTGATCGTAGCCATTAAATGGAAGTCTTCGGCGCTTAACTCTCTAAAAGGCTTGTTTATGAGGGCTCCGGCATTGAGAACCACCGCATCAAGCGCAGTGCCCTTGAGTTCCGCAACGAATGCCCTTCTAGAATCCGCACTAGTATGGTCTAGACGGTGCGTGGTGCAGCCTTCTAAGGCAAAGGTGCTTCGGGAGCTTGCATGAACCGATGCGCCCAGGGCAGCCAATTCAAGAGCCGTGGCACGACCTACTCCGCGCGAAGCTCCGGTAACCAAAACCTGCTTCACTCCGGCATGGGTTTAGATGACGCGCATCCGCAGGACTCCGAACAACTCGGTCTTGGAATAACTCGATCTACGATAATGGCAATGCTCCACCAAAAGGAGGTCCAAAGAAAAACAGCCGTCATGGGGGAGTAAGATAGGATATAAAACAAAACGCAGACCAAGCCGCGAGATAAGCTAACAGTGCGAAGGCGCTGAACTGTATTAGGGCAAATCGCCAGCTGCGCGTTTCTCGCACCACTACAGCGATCGTGCTCATGCACTGCAGCGCAAAGGCATAGAAGAGCAAAAGCGATACCCCGACGGCCAAGTTAAAGTATGGTTTCCCGGTATCGGGATTGATTTCTTGGGCCATCCGAGCGCGCACGGGAGCAATTTCGTCGCCGTCTACACTATATAAGGTAGCCATGGTTCCCACAAACACTTCTCGAGCCACAAAAGAAGAGGCTATAGCCACTGAAATTTTCCAATCGTATCCAAGCGGAGCCATGATCGGCTGAATTCCGCGCCCAATACTGCCCAGGTAGCTCTCTTCAATGGGCAGGGGTTGGTAGTCCGCGCTAAAGTCCGGCAATCCTTTGGGTCCGCTGCTGGCTAAAAACCACAGAACCACGCTTATGGATACAATGATTTTTCCGGCTTCTACCACAAAGGACTTTGATCGGGTCCAAACTGCGGTAAAGACATTGCGCAGCAGAGGCATTCGGTAGGGCGGCATTTCCATCAAAAAGAGGGCGGCCTTTTTATCGGGAACGACGCGATTCAGTAGTGCCGAACCCAAAAGTGCCGCAGCGAAGCCCAGAGCGTAGAGGCCCAATAGGGTCAGGCCCTGAAGGCTAATGCCGAGCCAGGGAGTATTGGGAACTACGAGTCCTATTATTAATGCATACACGGGCAGTCGAGCCGAGCAGGTCATAAGGGGCGTTACGGCAATGGCCAGCCATCGTTCTTGGGCGGACTCCATATTGCGCGTACTCATTACGGCCGGAATGGCACAGGCGGTTCCGCTCACCAGGGGAACGATGGATTTACCGCTCAATCCAAAGGGTCTCATGAACCGGTCCATTATAAAGACTACTCTGGCCATGTATCCGCTCTCCTCCAAGAGCGATAAGAATAAAAAGAGCAGGGCAATTTGGGGTAAAAAAATGAGTACGCCCGCTATGCCCGGCAAAAGTCCGCTTGTTAAAAAGTGGTTGATAAATCCACTGGGAAGGGCCTTGTTAAGGGCCTTGGTCAAGCCTGCGATACCATTGTCAATGGCGTCCATGGGAAAGGCCGCTCCATAAAAAAGCGCTTGAAACAGCACAAACAAGACGCCAAAAAGCATAATGCTGCCCCAAACGGGGTGCACTACCAGGCGATCAAAGCGAGCCGCTACCCTGCGGTCTTGCACGGGGTCGTAGTGGTAGACCTTTCGAAGCCATTGGTTTACCCAACGATAGCGCTGAATGGCCTCGTCGGCGCGTGCCCGCTCGGGACTCCGGCCTGATTCCCGAACGCTGTCGGCAAAGTCTGGGTCGTTTAGGCCGTCAAGCCATGCCCGGTAGGTGAGTCCGGCGCCAATACACTCCTGTTTCTTTTGCAACCAGGGCAAATGCGAGCCTGCAGGCTGAAAGAAGGGAGTTTTCTTACTGGCCTTTGCCGAGAGAATTGCCGCTTGAAGCAGGTCAAAGCCTTGACCGGTTCGGCTATTGACCGGAACCACCGACACCCCCAATGCCTCCTCCAGAGCGGGAATATCCAGTTCTGCCCCTCTGCGCTCCATCTCATCGACCATCGTGACCGCCAAAACAGCCGGAAAGCCCATGTCCAGGACCTGAGTAAATACAAAGAGGCAGGTTTTTAGGTTGGTGCCGTCGGCCAAGCCTACCACCACATCACAACGTTCTGACTCGTCCTCTGTGGTAAGAACTTGAAGCACTACGCGCTCGTCGTTGGATGAGGGGTGAAGGCTGTATATCCCGGGCAAATCGAGTACCTCAGCCAGCACGCCCGCTCCCAACTTTGCGAGTCCGGCGTGGCGCTCCATGGTTACGCCTGGGTAGTTGCCCACTTTTTGGTTTAAACCCGTTAGGCGGTTAAACAGCGACGACTTTCCGGTATTTGGCCGGCCCACAAGGGCGACCCTAAGAGCACGCTTAACCGCCATGAGGCTCTGTTATTGGAATTAGGTCTGCGAGCTCCTGGCGCATGCTTACCAGGGTTCCCTGCACCCTAAAGCAGAGCGGATCACGAAATGGCGCGGCAAAAATCAATTCAACTTCCTCGCCAGGCAGGCATCCCATCTCAAAAAGTTTGACGGGAAGCTCCACATTAGCCTGCAGAATGAGTGCCTTTTGGCCTACTCCAAGTTCCGATAGTTTCACTAGACTAAGGTACGAACTGCTTAGGCTAACCTACTGCGTATTTAGATTCATTCTAATGATTGGCCAAAGGCCTAAAATAGAGCGGATAGTCCGCCCTCACTTAGGTCTGCAATCAAAGAATCAGAGACAAGGGACGCTCGAGGTAGCCTTTGACGGTATTAAGGAAGGCGGCGCCGGTCACTCCATCGATTACGCGGTGGTCGCAGCTCAAGGTCATCTTCATAACCTGGCCCGCTTGCACTTGGCCATTTTTGACCACAGGGACATCCTGAACGCCTCCAATAGCCAAAATGGCGGCGTCAGGGGGGTTGATGATGGCGGTAAATTCTTCAATTCCAAACATACCAAGGTTAGAAATAGTAAAGGTGTTGCCTGACCAATCGCTTGGCTGAAGCTTCTTTTCTTTGGCTTTCATTGCGAAGCCCCGCACCTCGGCAGAAATTTCTGCAAGACCCTTAACGTCCGCATGGCGCACCACAGGCACTAGTAAACCGTCTTCTACGGCAACGGCAATTCCAACGTGCACGTCATAGTTCGTGCGCACGCTGTCTCCCATCCATGAGGAGTTAACGGCTGGATGCTTCTTAAGCGCCTTCGCTACCGACTTAACCACAAGATCATTGTAGGAAATTTTGACGTCGCCCTCCTTATTAATTTCTGCCCGCGCGGCTGTGGCTGCCGACATGTCGACGGCCATGGTCAAATAGAAGTGCGGAGCCGTAAACTTGGATTCCGCCAAACGCTTGGCAATGGTTTTACGCATTTGCGAAACAGGACTATCCACGTAGCCGGAGCTCGGATAACTTACTGCCGCAGCCGCGACGGTAGTGTGCTCCACTGAGGCAAGAGTAAGACTGCGTTCCACATCACTTTTAGTGATTCGCCCTCCGTCTCCGGTACCCTGTATGCTTGCAATGCTCAAACCGTGTTCGCTTGCAAGAGACCGAGCCAAGGGTGATGCCTTCAGGCGGGCGTCGCCGGGGTCGCTAGCGTTCATAGTACTAGTCTCTATTGGAGTTGCTGCCGGTTGGGCAGGTACTGAAGCTACTTGGATTACCGGAGCTGGATCAGGAGCTGGAGCCGAGGCCGGTTCTTCAGCAGGGCTGGCATCAGCATTTGCGGCCGTTGCACCTCCGGCAACCAGGGCCGAAACATCCTCCCCTGCGGCTCCGAGAATCGCTAGAATAGCATCTACCGGCGCAGTCTGGGCTTCTTGCACTCCTATATATAGGAGTACTCCCTCTTGACCGGGAAAGGCCTCAAAGTCCATGGTCGCCTTGTCGGTCTCGATTTCTGCGAGTAGCATGCCCTCGGTGATTTGATCCCCTATTTTGGCATGCCATTTTGCAACGACTCCTTCGTTCATTGTATCGCTCAATCGCGGCATCGTAATAATTATGGCCATGGCTTATTCCGTAATAAATGGGTAATCACCTTCTACATAGACGTGCTGCCAAAGTTCTTCGGCTGACGGATACGGTGAATCTTCGGCAAACTGAACACATTCGGCCACGCGACTCTTGACCCCTGCCTCTATGGCGGCGAGCTCGTCTTCGCTCGCCCAATCCTTTTTGATAATCATGTCTTTGGCGGTGAGAATCGGATCAATCTTTTGGTATTCTCCTACCTCGTCCTTGGTGCGGTAGTGCTGGGCGTCTGACATGGAGTGACCCTTGTACCGGTAGGTTCGTATTTCAAGAAAGGTCGGCCCGTCTCCGCGACGAGCGCGCTCCACGGCCTCAAAAACAGATTCATAGACCACCGCAGGATCCATTCCCTCAACCGGAGCGCAGGGCATTTCATAGCCCAGTCCGAGCTTATAGATGTCGCTGTGGTTCGCAGTGCGCTCTACCGAGGTACCCATAGCGTAGCCGTTGTTCTCCACAATAAACACCACAGGAAGTTTCCAGAGCATGGCCATATTAAAGGTCTCATGAAGCGAACCTTGACGCACTGCGCCGTCGCCCATATAGCATAGGGTCACGTGGGATTTGCCAAGGTACTGGTCGGCGAAGGCCATGCCTGCTCCAAGCGGAATTTGACCACCCACAATTCCGTGACCACCAAAAAAATTATGCTCCTTAGAAAACATGTGCATCGAACCGCCCTTACCCCTTGAGGTGCCGGTAACCTTGCCGAGCAGCTCGGCCATAATTTTGCGCGGATCCACCCCCAGGCCTATGGGCTGAACATGGTTGCGGTAGGCCGTTATCATCTTATCTCCGGGCTCCATCGCAAGAAGCGAACCCGCTAAAACCGCCTCTTGCCCGTTGTAAAGGTGAAGGAATCCACGAATTTTTTGCTGAATGTACAGTGCCGAGGTCATGTCCTCGAACTTGCGCCAAAAGAGCATGTCTTCGAACCACTTTAAATAAACCTCTTTGGTAAGCTTCTTTTTTGCCATGAATGGGGTACGCTTGATTGCGAGGTGCAAAAGTAGGGTTTAGCAAAGAAAAGTCCTTGCCTTGTTAGGGTTTTTAACCCGCTACTTCATGATTTGGTTCAAATCGATCAGCGCACTGAATCGAATGGTGTTTTCTAGCGGAGAACGCACCGTTTGGTCGGCCGGAAAGAGGTAGGCAAAGTCAAGCCCTATAAGGTTGTAGCGCACCCCAAACCCCATGGTAAAAAACCTGCGATTCCCCTTGGTAACGTCCTCGTGCTGGTAGCCTGCACGCACGGCAAACTGGTCGTTGTACCAGTATTCCGCACCAACATTCACCATAAACTCACGCATCATCTCCTTAAAACCGTCGGGCTTAGCCGCTGGATCCCATGACTGAATGATTCCCTGAATCACCCCCACGTTGTCGTCTTTGCCGGCAATAATTTCACTGCGGTCTCCGTTGTTGTTGGTGTCCAGCAAGTCGCGCAAGGGCTTGGTTGGCACGAGCAACTTATTAATGTCGGTTAACAAGGTGATGCGGTTGTAACGGTCCAGCTTCCAATTGAAGCCACCACCAAGACGCATGTTGGTCGGAATAAAATCCGAGGCTCCACTCTCTGAATACCGAATTTTGGCTCCGATGTTGGAGAGCGTCAGGCCGCCTACCCACTGCCCTCGCTGCCCGTCGGGCATACTGAACTCATCGCCCTGATAAAACATGCTAATGTCGGTGGCTACGGTTTGACCAACCTTGGTTAGCTGACCGCCAACGACCTGGCCTTGAGCAAGGTCTGAAAGGGCGTAGCGAAGCGCTACCCCTCCTGAGAAGTTTTTAGACAGCTGCAGAGCATAGGCTAGGTCCAAGGACATTTCGTAGGGACGGTAGGTGCCCTGCTCTTCCCCTTGTTCGTTGCGGAAGGTGATTTCGCCGAGTGAAAAGTAGCGCAGACTCGCTCCGATGCCTCCGCGCTCCCCAATTCCCGCCGCTACGTTGGCAAACATAAGTTCCACGTCGGGCACCAGCCTTCTTAGCCATGGGGTGTAGGAAAGTCCGCCGTACACGTTACCCTTGCCAACAAATGCCAGCTTGGCGGGATTCCAAAAAATAGCGTTGGCGTCTGGACTCAAGCCGATTCCGGTATTGGCCATGCCGCCAGAGCGGGCGTCGGGGCCAATGTTGAGCATCGGCATGGCCGTAGTGACCACGTTAAGCTCATTAAGCCGGTCATAAAATGTCTGCGCTACAAGGGATTCTGCCCCTAGGGCGAGCAAAGAACTTAGGATGAGGTAGCGTGAATGCGTCATAATAACAATAGAGTGCAAATATAATCCGTGAAATTAGGGGCGTAGCAAAATAAGTCGCTCTGCGCGGCGAACCACCTGGTTGTCTTTAGCACGTCGCACCACCACCCGGGCAATGAACCAGCCATTGCTCAGGGGAGTTCCTTGCGTGTTGGTTCCGGTCCATTCGGGCGCTTGGAGCACCGATGACGTAGCGAGACCCGACCATTCCGCCGCCCACACTACGCGTCCTGCGCCGTCGGTAATGGACCAATCTGCGGCAAGACTGTCGCCGGCAGAATTATGTTCCACCTGCCAAGTAGTATGGCCCGCACTGGGGTTGGGGAACAAACGGACCGCCCCAAGTTCAAGTTTTGCTCGCGAAATCACCTCGAAGTCAACGCTCGACTGGCTCGGATTATTATAAGTATCCCATGCCCGCACCGTGAACTTGTGGAGGCCGTCCTCTAAATTTCGAAAGGGCCAGGTTGCAGTGCCTCGTCTAAAGGTATTGGGATCAGCCTGATAGCGCTCGTTCATAACCAGGGGCTCGCTCCAAACCTCGTCGAGGTAGCCCACTAAATCATGACCAATGCCTGCACCAATGGCATTGATTCCGTTTGGATCCGCAAGCCGAACCAAACCCAGAGGATTAGCCCCGGTAATTCCTCCGCTCACAAAGGTGGTGTCGTCCATATAGATTTGAAGGGTCGGACCCTCGAGGTCAGCAGGGGCATCAGCGGCCAAATCGCCCAAGAAAATTTTGCCGTTGGAGCCTGCGGCATCCCTATCTGATGTGTACGCGTAGGTAAGTAACTTACCCTGCCCCCACTCAAGCACCAGATCAAGAGGCATGCGCCACTCGGCGGCATAACTACCCTTGACCACATCCACATATCCCTGATAGGCCAATTGATTCCGAAACGAATACGATGCCTCGTAGCCCACGTTGTCGTTGTCGAGCATACTTCGCTCTTGCGGTTTGTCAAATAAGCGAATGCGCGCTGTGCCGTTAAAACTCGTGTCGATTGAGCCGCCCTCGTCAAGCACCCTTCCCTTCACTTGAACCAAATCCAATGCATTGACACTGTCTGCAATCACCCACTCACCAGAAGCGGGCCGAAACACCTTGATGCTGTCGACCTCCATGCGCTGAGAAGGCCCGTTCAGGCGCAATGCCGGGTCACCGAGAAGTGTGAAGCGCAACTTGTCTGAGGTGGTCACCGAATTCTTTGCCTGTTTTATAATCTCTCCGAAGGTTTGGTACTCGCCCTGATTCTGCTGAAGCACCACATTAAATACGCTGTCGGTTAGAAGCGTTGCTCCGCCCACAAAGACCGCGCGGGTGGTAGTGAGCAAGGCAATGGCACCCCCGTTGGGATTGGTCATCAGAATTTCTCCGGCAGAGGTCCGCAATGGGTCGTCATAGCGTGCAAACTCGCAGGTTACCGTGATAAATAGGGGCAAGCGAACGCTGTTGCCAAAATTTCGGCAATCCTCGAGCTGCAAAATGTCTTCGCTGGCCCAATTGACTTCGCCTCCGTGACCCACGTAGGTAGTAATTAAATTACCCTCTTCTATAGAACGCAGAAGTTCCTCGCGCAGCTTGGGGTAGGACTGGTTGCCCGCACTCGAAACTTGAGCATAGGCGTCTGCATATATTTTGCGGACCTCAAAGTCGGTATGCTGGGTATCCACTCGCTGGGCAATTTTATCGCTGACCATTGTCAGAATCTGCTCCCAGTCTTCGTCGACATCGTCAGAAACAAAGTTCAAACGCTGCCTCCAGGACCCAATTGACAGCGCCGGATTGGCATACCGAGCGATTTTAGACACTACTCCCTGGGCCTCTGCAAGAGAATTCGCAGGAATCCGACCAATTCCAAGATCCAGGGTTACCGCCCCTAAATTGCCTCCTTCTCCAGGGTCGAGGTAGCCAAAAAAGTCGTCGGACACAAAAGACGATTTAATGGCCATGCTCGCGGGGGACTGATAGGCCGGTACCCAGTTCTGGTTTGGAGCCAGTCTGCCCTTATAGTCGTAGGATGCGTCACCAAAAAGAAGCAGGTAGCGAAGCCTGGTGGAGTCTGCCCCGCGTGTCCACAGCATTCTTAGAAGGTTTCTCAAGCCCATTATGTCTTGAACTCCTCCCGAGAACTCTCGATAAGCCTGATCGACCGCAACCACCGCAACCTTGAGACCGGTTTGCCGGTGCATCGCAGCGAGGTTCTCCGCAGCGGGAATGAAGTCTTCGGGTGCAAAAATTACGTAGTCCACCGAAGGCATGGCGTGCAGGTTCTGAAGCGGAATCCTCGATCCCAAAAAGGGTTTGCGCGCTGCTGCAGGAGCTATATACCAAACAGTATGGGCCCTTTCGGCCTCTAGGACTGCCGCGCTGGGCAGAAGTTCCGCAGCATTCAATGGGCTTCCCGAGGCCGTAGTCCTCCAAATCCATGTGCCTGCAGCAGGCGCCGTAAGCTGCCTTTGCTGGGACTCTGGATTAAAACGGTAGGACTGTACGCTACCGGCAGTATAGATAAAGGGTGCGTCGGCCTGAACCGACAGGTAGTCAAGCCAAGCCTTAGCTGCGGGATTTGCGCTGCGTTCTAAAGCAACATTGGCCCTAGCCCAGCTCGGGCCCGTAGCAACCTGGGTCCAGGACTGGCTTATCTGCCGTGCGAAGGTTTCGCCGTTAATTCCCGAAACGGCCTGCAGCCCGATGGACCCGATAAAACCTTGGCCGGTACGCAGCTCCAATTTGGGTCCCGATGAAGTAGTTCTCCCGGCGGCTCCCAGCACAAAATAGGCGGTCGACTGGCCGTCCAAACGGTCAAGACCAAGGTCTATTTCGCGACTCAGGGTAAAGTCAAAGAGTTCCCCGAACCATGCCCTGCCGCTGCCCACTAAGTTGGATTCGTCCAATTCATGCCAAAACAAGTGCACATATCGGCTAACCGTTTGCGGGCTGGAGGGCTGCACCGCATAGGGGGCAATGCGCGATCCGCCCTCGGTGGTGGTGGCAAAATAGGTTTGACGGCTGGCGTAGGGGTTGGTCGAGCGCGACCAACGGTTGCTGCTGCTGTCGACGTTCCATCGATGCGGACTTTGGCCTAAAAAGTACAGGAATTCGGTAGAGCCAAGAAGCCCGTCTCCGCCGTCTTCGACCCGAATTGGAACTGGCAGCAAGTCCCTGGCCTCGCCTGTTAGGGCATTAACCTCGCTCAGGGCACCGGACTGACGTCCCCAGATACCCAGTTTTGACGACTCAAAGGGAGAACTTCCAAAGCCCAATTGTTCTAAATCCGCTCCGCTAAGTCGATAAACAAAATCCTCGTCGGTAAAAATCTCGGCCCATTGGCCTCTGCTTAAAACGGAATTTAAGGGCCACGACTGTGCTTCTAGCGTCGAAAAGACAGCGGAGGTCCAGGCAAATAGGGTCCATAAAGTTGGGCGTAAAAGCTTCATGCTGCGTTCAAAGTTCGTAAAGTTCAACGCGGCTTTGGAGAAAAACGTTCAACAATCCT
>Ga0209443_1000758_pt1 | contig 21408 bp, 18 predicted proteins | sample LauGreBMM110DCMD_2_FD_187571 | JGI IMG/M metagenome (GOLD analysis project Ga0209443, IMG submission 187571) | Freshwater lake microbial communities from Lake Michigan, USA - Su13.BD.MM110.DCMD (SPAdes) (version 2) | ecosystem: Environmental > Aquatic > Freshwater > Lake | place: Lake Michigan... | reverse complement strand
GAAATTTTATAGTGACGCCACACTAAATGATAATTTAATTCATAATAACCATCACTTTTTATTGGCTAAGGAAAATGAAAATTGCCTAGGATTTGCTTCCTATGAAGCTAATTACTTAGGGGAGAAATTCGTTCGTTTACACAAAATATATCTTCTTCCTGAATCTCAAGGAAAAGGAGCAGGAAAATTACTAATTTCTGAAATTGAAAAAATTGCGTGCCAACTTAATCAAAATGCTATTTCACTGAATGTAAATCGGTATAATAATGCCTTTGATTTTTATATAAAATTAGGGTTTAAGTGTATTGGTGAAGAAGATGTCGAATTGGATTATGGCTATCTTATGGAAGATTTCAAAATGTTAAAGAAACTCATCTAACTATTTTACAATAATATCATATTTGTAAAGCAATCCTTTTACACCTTCTAAAGAAAAAATAGCTTTATTAATTTTAGTTTTTTCTGGGTTGATTGTATAATTAAAACTAGTTTTAAAATTGGTTTTGGATGCGTTGGCTTTATCAAACTCACTTCTATACAAATCGCAGTTTTCAAAAACTACCTCACTTAAATCAGCTGCCATAAAGTCAACAGCTACAAGACTTGTGTTGGTAAATGTGGTGCCTTTTAACTTTAAAGCATAAAACTTTGAGAAGTCTAAAATGCAATCTTTAAAGTGTATTTGGAAGATGAATTTGTCTATCATAGCAAAATTAACATCGCAAATTTTACACTTATTAAAATAAACCGTTCTCAAGGAAGTATGATTGATTTTAGCGCCATTAAAATTACAATTAACAAACTTACAATCGATAAAACTGGCGGCTAGAAAAATACAATTAGTAAAATTACAATCTAGAAAAGTGCAATTTTCATATTCTTTATAACTGATTTCATTTTCATTATAAATGATCCCCTTGAATTCAGCATTCAGAATATAGTTACTCATGTTTAATCAACTATTGTATTTTCGATTTTAATTCTTGGGCGTCAATGGAACTGTGAGAAACATCATAAACCGACTTCCCTCCAACTATTAAAAGTAATTGTGGCGATTGATGCGCCACATTAAATCGAGACGCGATTTCATTGGATACCTCCCTAAAGGAAATTAAATCTAGGAAATAAGCAGAAACACTCTCTCCTAAATCGTATTCATTTTCAAAATTCTTTAAAGCCATTCTACTGATACTACAACGCGTACTGTGTTTAAAAATAATAACCGGCATTTGTTCAGACAGTTCAATAATTTCCTCTATTTGCCCTAAATGCTCCATTGAAGACCAGTTGATATTGGAGGAATTAGAATTGGATTTAGTCTCTCCAAAAATGGAATTAAAAATACTCATAATGATTTAGATGAATTGTGACTTTGCAAAGTTATCTAAATAACTTTAGATGTTGTCCTAGAATTAATTAATTATTTAGCCTTAAAGGTCACAACCTAAAAATTACAGAACGTTTTACACCCCATTAATAACCATGCCATTTTTAATGCGAGGGGTATTAGTAGAAATACCCTATTTCGAGCTAAATTATCAAAAATAGCTTTGATAGAATTGATAGGAAACTTAAATTTGTACCAAATATGGAAAAATATGTTATCATACAATACTAAAGACTGGTTTACTTTTATTTTTAAGTTCCATAAGTCAGATACCTTCAGAACCCTGTTTCCAATTATGTTCGCCATTGGTGTGTACTCGGGATTTATTGGATATTTAGAAATAGAATATTGGAAATTACCACAAGAAAGCTATATAAAAAACATAACAATCATGCATGGAATGTTAGGCTTCGTCATTTCGTTATTGTTAGTTTTCAGAACAAATACTGCCTATGACCGGTGGTGGGAAGGACGAAAATTGTGGGGTTCGTTGGTCAATAATAGTCGGAATTTTGCAATCAAGTTATCTGCAATTTTGAAAGAGGAAAGTGACCGTGCCTACTTTCGTAAAATGATACCAGGTTATGCTTCTATTTTGCACAAACATTTGAATAACAACGATACTAGCAAACAGCTTTTCGAAGATGTAGATTTAGAAATTGACCGTCACAAACACAAGCCCAACCAAATAGCAAAAATGCTGTTTTTTAAAATCAATGATCTTTATACTTCCAAAAAAATTACAGGCGACCAACTCATTATTTTGAACGCTGAAGTACAATCCTTTACTGAAATTTGTGGTGCTTGCGAACGTATAAAAAACACCCCAATTCCTTATTCTTACAGTGCTTTCCTGAAAAAGTTCATCTTCGTTTACGTTATGACGCTTCCCTTTGGCTATGCCTTTGTACTTGGCTATTATGTGGCTCCTGTCGTGGTATTTGTATTCTATGTATTGGCAAGTTTAGAACTCATAGCCGAGGAAATTGAAGACCCTTTTGGAACAGATGAAAACGATTTGCCAACACATAAAATCGCCGAAAACATCAAAAAAAACATCGAGGAAATAATTTAGTTTCCCAAAATCAATTAGAAAAATATTGAAACAAGATTTGATTGCCTTACTACGTTTCACTTCGTTCTCAATGAAGTTAAAATTTAAATCAATAGCTAAAAAATCTCACCTATTTATAAAAATAACTATTTTTGTAGTCTAAAATTTTAGCTATGGCAAATAACAAATACAAAATAGCGGTTGTTCAATTGAATTTGAACGATGTTGCCGAGAACAACCTAAAAAAGTGTTTGACTTGGGTTCGTGAGGCAGCAAAAATTGGTGCCGAAGTGATCTCATTGCCTGAATTGTATAGCAGCCACTACTTTTGTCAAAGTGAAGATGTTGATAATTTTGCTTTAGCAGAACCACTTTACAGTACTTCATTTATCGCTTTTAGCGAATTAGCCAAAGAGTTGGGAGTGGTAATTATTGTTCCGTTTTTCGAAAAAAGAATGGCTGGAATTTACCATAACAGCGCCTATATAATTGATACTGACGGATCGGAAGCTGGATTGTACCGAAAAATGCATATTCCAGATGATCCTCATTTTTATGAAAAATTCTACTTTACCCCTGGTGATTTAGGTTTTAAAGCTTTTCCTACTAATAAAGGAAAAATAGGAACGCTAATTTGTTGGGATCAATGGTTTCCTGAAGCGGCTCGTTTAACTGCTTTGCAAGGTGCTGAAGTGTTGTTTTATCCAACAGCCATTGGTTGGCATCCATTGGAAAAGGAGCAATATGGCGAAAATCAACACGGCGCCTGGATGAATGTAATGAAAGGTCACGCTGTTGCAAATGGGGTTTATGTTGCTGCTGCCAATAGAATTGGTTTAGAACAATATTTACCAAATACCTCGGGAATTCAATTTTGGGGATCTTCATTTATTGCTGGACCACAGGGAGAAATATTGGCGCAAGCCTCACATGATAAAGAGGAAATATTGATTGCAGAAGTCGATTTGGACTTACAAGAAAATGTGCGTCAGAATTGGCCGTTTTTACGTGACAGAAGAATTGATGCTTTTGGAGACATTACTAAAAGATCCATAGAATAATGACAAATTCAAGACGATTTCCAGCGGAATGGGAAAAGCAACAAGGAATTTTACTTTGCTTTCCACATAACGGTAACGATTGGCCCAGAAAATACGAGGCGATTCAATGGGCGTTTATAGAATTTATTAAAAAAGTAACCTCATTTGAAGAAATTGTTTTGGTGGTTGCCGATGAAAAACTAAAATCGAAAGTTATCGGAATGCTTGAAATAGCAGAAGTAAATATCAAAGCAGTTTCATTCATTATTCATAAAACCAATAGAAGTTGGATGCGCGATTCCGGTCCAATTATTGTAAAAAAAGGTACTAAAAAGGAAGCTTTAGATTTTAATTTCAACGGATGGGCAAAATACCATAACTATCAATTGGATAAATGGGTTCCTAGAATGGTGGCGAAATTTTTAGACATTCCGATTCAACAAGTTACCTACAAAGGAAAACCTTTTATTTTAGAAGGTGGCGCTATAGAAACCAATGGAAAAGGAACGTTGATTACTTCTGAAGAATGTTTGTTGCACCCAACTATTCAAGTTAGAAATTCTAATTTTACTAAAGCTGATTACGAAGCTGTTTTCAAAGAATACCTTGGAATTACTAATGTTATTTGGCTTGGAAACGGAATTGAAGGCGATGATACTCACGGTCATATCGATGATTTATGTCGATTTGTAAATGAAAACACGGTAGTAACTATTGTAGAATCTGATAAAAAAGACAACAATTACAAACCGTTGAAAGACAATTTAAAAAGATTGCAAAACGCCAAATTAGAAAATGGAAAACCTTTAAACATTGTGGAACTACCAATGCCAAAAAGAATTTATTTTGACGGCATTGTTTTACCGGCGAGCTATGCTAATTTTTTAATACTAAATAAATGTGTGTTGGTCCCAACTTTTAATGATTCAAATGATAGAGTGGCACTGAATATCCTAGCTGATTGTTTTCCAGATAGAGAAATTATAGGAATTAGCTCGATTGATTTAATTTGGGGATTTGGAACACTGCATTGTTTAAGTCAGCAAATTCCAGCTTAATAGTTAAAAAAAACACCAACATTATAGCTGGTGTTTTTTTTTGAATTATAACTAACTTTTATTTGTCTTTTGTAAATAAGAAAGATTGACCGTTAATAATTAAATTTAATTCAGTTTTAGCTTCGTTAAATTGAACTGTTAAACCCGCTTGATCAAAAGAAAATTTATCTTTCCCAACATTTTCAAGCGGAATACTTGGTTGACCTGTGACTTTTGCAACAAGCGAACTGTCTTCTTCAGAAATTTCTATTTTAATAGGAATCATAGTACTTGAATAATTTCCAAAATAAGCATCTAAAATAACGTCTTTTTCTAATTCACCAGCAGCTGGAGTCCAAGTATTATTAGCACTATTTACATCCGGAAAAACGTGATCAGGATCTAAAGTAATTGTATCAATTTCCTCAGTTGAATCATATTTAAATGACCAATCAATATTTTTTTGCCAAATTTCAACCGGTAAATTTACTCTTTTAACCTCGCCACTTTTAAATTTGATATCTATAATAACTGGAAGAGGCATTTTTTCTAGATTTTCTAATGAAATCACTACTCCTAATTTTGGATTGTTTTTCACATATTTAACTTTAGTAATACCTTGGTCAAAACGCCAGTTATTAATAAACCAACCTCTCCAAAACCAATTTAAATCTTCACCAGCTACGTTTTCAATAGTTCTGAAGAAATCATCTGGAGTAGGGTGTTTGAATGCCCATCTAGCAACATAGGTTTTAAATGCATTGTCAAAACGTTCTTTACCTAAAATTTGCTCTCTCAACATTACCAATCCTGCAGAAGGTTTGTAATAACCTAAAATTCCCATATTAGCTTCTTTAAAACAATCAGGAGCAGTAAATATAGGTTCCATAGAAGGATTAGTGTACACTTCCGACATTTGATGCATGTCTGGATTAGGTGATTTATATTCTCCATTATTGAAATCTACAGAACTCAATGAATTGATGAAAGTATTGAATCCTTCGTCCATCCATGCAAATAATCTTTCGTTTGAACCTACAATCATTGGGAACCAAATGTGTCCAAATTCATGATCCGTTACACCCCATAATTCTTCTCCTTTAGATTCCCATCCGCAGAAAACAATTCCAGGATATTCCATACCGCCTTCATTTCCGGCAACGTTGGTAGCAGCTGGATAAGGATATTCAAACCATCTTTTGGAATAATTTTCTATTGAAGTTTTTGTATATTCTGTTGAACGTCCCCAAGCTGCATCACCTTCACATTCAACAGGATAAGCAGAAATAGCAAGAGATTTTTTACCACTTGGCAAATTTATTCTTGCTGCATCAATAATAAAAGCAGCTGAAGAGGCAAAAGAAACATCTCTAGAATTTTTAATTTTAAAATGCCAAGTTAATGTAGGTTTTGAAGTTGGTTTTGAAACCGCATTTGCTACATCATCAGCAGAGCGAATTACGACCGTTTTATCGCTTTTTGCAGCAGTAGCCCATAGTTTTTGTTGTTTGTCAGAATAAACTTCATTGGCATTAACCAATTCGCCTGAACAAACTACCACATGATTTGAAGGAGCACTAATATTCACATCAAAATCACCATATTCCAAGTAAAACTCACCAGCACCTTGATAAGGTGTTGTATTCCAGCCTTTTACGTCATCATAAACACACATTCTAGGATACCATTGTGCAATGGTAAAAACTTTACCATTTTTTGTATCCAAAACTCCTGTTCTATCTGATCCGTATTTTGGAGAAATATAGGCGAATTCAATTTTAACTTTCACAGAAGCACCGTTGGCATTCAAATCTTGCGGGAGAGAAATTTTCATTCTCGTATCGTTAATTTCAAATTTGGCATCTTTATCAACCGCTTTTCCAGCAACATTGGTTACTATTTTTACCGACTTAATTTTATGACCTCCGTCAAATTTTTCTCCGTCAGCTCCATTTCTGCTTCCTTTTATAGGAATTACGGCATTTCCACGAGAATCATTTTTGAATAAATTCTGATCCACATTCATCCAAAGAAATGACAATTTATCAGGACTATTATTCGTGTAAGTCAACGTTTCTGAGCCCACAATTTCACTTGTTTTGTCATTTAAACTAGCTGTTAATTGATAATCGGCTTTGTTTTGCCAATATTTCTCACCTGGTTGCCCGCTTGCTGAACGAGTTGCAGTTCCGTTTTTAGTAAAGAAATTAGGAGCAAAAGCTTCCGTATAACTATAATTTGAAATTTTTTTAGTTTGAGTTGCAGGAGTTTGCTGAGAAAATGCAACTGCTGATCCGAATAGTAAAGCTGTAAATAATAACGCTTCAGTAAATTTGTTTTTCATTTATTTTGTGTTTTTAGTGGTAAACGGATTTTTTATTTTATTGTTACAAATAATATAGGTAATTTTAAAATAATTCGAATTTCAAAATTGCTATTTTTTATTCACATAAAAATTTATTTAACATAAATTAATGAAAGTTTTATCCTTGTGAATATTAGAAATATTACTTTTACTAAAAATAAATTCCATTGAAAATAACATTATCAAATTCAGAACTCACTGCGACAATAAACACTTTTGGGGCAGAATTAATATCATTAAAAAACAAAATCAATAGAGAGTATATTTGGGAAGGAAATCCAGATTGTTGGGGCAAGCACTCTCCTATTTTATTTCCAATTGTAGGAAGTTTAAAAAACGATTTTTATAGTTACTATACTACTACTTATCATTTGCCAAGACATGGATTTGCTAGAGAAATGGAGTTTGATGTTATTGAAAAAACGAAGAATAAAGTAATTTTTTCATTACAACAATCAGCGATTTCACTAGAAAAGTACCCCTTTAAATTTGAATTGCAAATCAGTTATACGTTGACCAATTCTGTATTAAAAATAGGTTTTAAAGTAATCAATAATAGTTTGGTTACTATGCCATTTTCAATCGGCGCCCATCCCGCTTTTGCATTACCTAATGATTTTGAAAATTACCAACTGGTATTTGAAAAATCAGAAAATTTAATTGTTTCAAAATTGGAAAATGATTTGATTTCTAACTCTACTTATAGTTTACCACTAGAAAATAATAGTTTACCTTTAAACTATTCACTATTTGAAAATGACGCATTAATTTTTAAAACTATAGAATCTAAATCGGTTACAATTGTTGATAATAAAACTCCTTTTCTAAAAGTACATTATAATGACTTTCCATCTTTGGGAATTTGGACCAAAAGTCAAGCTCCTTTTATTTGTATAGAACCATGGATTGGATACGCTGACACTATAGAAAACAATGGAAATATAGAAGATAAAGAAGGAATACAAATCCTAGATGTTAACCAAACTTTTGAAACCAATTACTTTATAGAAATTTTATAAGTAAAATTATGTTAGAATTCAATTTTACTCCTTTTCCAATTTTAAAAACAGAGAGATTGTTACTCCGAAGAGTAGATAATAATGATGTGAACGAAATTTTTTCGATGCGATCCAATGCAGAAATAATGAAATACATTCCTCGCCCATTGGTTACCAATAATGAAGAAGCTTTAAAACATATTGCTTTACTGGATAGCGGAATTAAAAAAAAAGAATCGATAAATTGGGCTATTACCTTAAACGGTGAAAACATATTATTGGGTATAATTGGATTTTACAGAACTAAATTTACCGATTATCGTTCCGAAATTGGGTATATGTTACTTTCCGAAAATCATGATAAAGGAATTGCCTCTGAAGCTTTGGAAAGAGTTATAAAATATGGATTTAATGAAATGAATTTACATTCAATAGAAGCTATAATTGATCCAAGAAACAGTGCTTCTGAAAGAGTTTTAATAAAAAATGGATTTGTAAAAGAGGGGCATTTTAAAGAAAATGCATTTTTTAACGGAGAATTTTTAGACAGTGTAATTTATTCTAAAATAAAAAAAGCAGACCTATAAGCCGGATTCTGTACACGTTTTGCGTGGCCTTATCATTTATCTAGGCTCGAAATTACTAGCGAGCTCCATCTTTCTACCCTTCAACAACGGACGAGAAGCCCTTAACTATTGATATACTTGAAATTTCACCGCATAGAGTTTACCTGGTTTCACTACAGCATTACCTGTACCTGCTTTCTGTTGCACTTGTCCTCTTTCGATTTCCCGAAATGACGGGCGTTACCCGCTATGCTTCTCTTTGGTGTCCGGACTTTCCTCCACACCTAAGTGTGGCGATAAGGCGGTCTGCGTTGCAAATCTACAATAATAATTGAATAAATATTTGAAAGATTATAGCTTTAATTATATTATTTAATATGTGGAATAAATATGAAAATTAGAATTTCAAAATTGAAATATTAAATCTATATTTGTGAACCAATAATTTTCTATGGAAGAATTTGTAGTATCGGCTCGAAAATATCGCCCTCAAACATTTAAAGATGTAGTAGGTCAAAAAGCCATTACCAATACTTTATTAAATGCCATAGAAACCAATCATTTGGCGTCAGCACTTTTATTTACTGGCCCTAGAGGAGTTGGAAAAACGACTTGTGCCCGAATATTAGCAAGAAAAATTAACCAACCCGGTTATGACGATCCGTTAGAAGATTTTGCATTTAATGTATTTGAATTGGATGCGGCTTCTAATAATTCAGTTGATGATATTCGAAATTTGATTGACCAAGTTAGAATCCCACCACAAACAGGAAAATATAAGGTTTATATTATTGATGAGGTTCACATGTTGTCAGCAGCGGCATTTAACGCGTTTTTGAAAACTTTAGAAGAACCACCAAAACATGCCATTTTTATATTGGCAACCACAGAAAAACACAAAATTATCCCTACGATTTTGTCGCGATGTCAAATATTTGATTTCAAAAGAATTACGGTAAAAGACGCAAAAGAACATTTAGCCGAAGTTGCCGAAAGTCAAGGTGTGAAATTTGAGGAAGATGCGCTACATATTATTGCCCAAAAAGCAGATGGTGCTATGCGTGATGCCTTATCTATATTTGATAGAGTCGTGTCGTTTTGCGGAAACAACCTTACACGTCAAGCAGTTACGGAAAATTTGAACGTACTTGATTATGAAACGTATATCAATATTACCGATTTAATTATTGAAAATAAAATTCCAGAATTGTTGATGGCTTTCAACGAAATCTTGTCAAAAGGATTTGATGGACATCATTTTATTGCCGGATTGGCGTCTCATTTTAGAGATTTATTAGTTTGCAAAACACCAACCACTATTTCACTATTGGAAGTTGGTGAACAAGCTCAAAAATTGTATGGAATTCAATCTCAAAAAACAACTCAAGACTTTTTATTAGAAGGGATTCAAATTGCCAATGATTGTGATTTGAAATACAAAATCAGTCAAAACCAACGATTACTTGTAGAACTTTGCTTAATGCAATTGGCCTCTATCACTTTTGATGGAGAAAAAAAAAAGGCTGAATCTTATATAATTCCTCCAACACATTTTAAAATTGCCAATTATTCAATAACTGATAATACAGTTGTTAAAAAACCAGTTGCTACAGTTGAAGTACAACCTGAAATTACTCCTGAATCTATTGTTGTAGTTGTAGATAAAGTAGCTGAAATTGTTGAAGTAGAAGAAGAAGTAGAAGAAATAACTTCAGAAACTAGCGAAGTTGAATCTACTCAAATTGAAAATAGTGTTAAGGAGGAACGATTTGAAAAAACAGAATCACCAATTCCTGTAGATATTGCATCAGAACCTAAAGTATCTGCCTTTTCATTGGCAAGTATAAAAGCAAAAAAAGAACTTTTAGAAGCTGGAAAATCTATTGTAAAACCCAAAATTCATCTACCTACTGAAGATTTCAATGAAATCGATATGTTATTGTATTGGAACAAATATGCGCAACGATTAGGAGATAAAGGCTATAAAATAATGGAATCTTTATTATTAATTAACGATCCAAAATTAAATGGAACCACAATTACTTTAGAATTACCCAATCAAGGTTCAAAAATCGATTTTGAATCGGAGAAAATTGGTTTGTTAGGCTATTTAAAAGGACATTTACACAATCACAATATTAAAATTGAAGTAATTGTAAATGAAAGCGTTACAACCAAAAAGGCGTTTACACCTCAGGAAAAATACAATCGATTAACAGAAATCAATCTTAATTTAGATATTCTAAGAAAAACTTTCGACCTGGATATTTAGATTTTTCCGAAGTAAAGTGCTTTTACAATTCCATCTGAAAGTCCTATTTTAGGCACATAAATACTTCTTGCCCCGCTCCATTTCATAGCGTTTAAGTAAATTTTTGTAGCCAAAACAATAACGTCAGCTCTATCTGCATTTAAGCCTAATTCTGTAATTCTTTGTTCATAGGTAAGTGAGTTCAAGAAAGCAAATTGAGAATTTACATACATGTAAGACAAAGGTTTATCTTCCATTTTTCCCGACATTTTAAATAGTTTATTAATGTTACCTCCTGACCCTATTAGAGTTACCTCATCATAGACTTCAGTATTGGTTTTAATCCATTTTTCAATTTCATGCCAAACAATGTCTGAAACAACTTCATTTAAAAGACGAACTGTTCCTACTTTAAATGATTTAGAGGCAATCATTATACCATTTGAAAATAGAGAAAATTCGGTACTTCCTCCACCAACATCAACATACAAATAGGTTTTTTCTGTTTTTAATAAATTATGAAGATCCGTTGAAGCAATTATTGCCGCTTCTGTTTTTCCATCGATTATATTTATTTCTATATCGGCATTTTCCTTAATAATATCAATTACTTCGCGACCGTTATAAGCTTCCCGTATTGCAGAAGTTGCACAAGCCATATATTTTTCAACTTTGTGAACTTTCATTAATAATTTAAATGCTTTCATGGCATCAACCATTCTATCGATATTCTCTTCCGATATTTCACCAACAGTAAACGCGTCTTGACCCAAACGAATTGGAACACGAACTAAAGAACTTTTGCTGAATTGCGTTTCCTTTCCATCTTCTTCAATAATATTAGCTACCAAAAGTCGCATTGCATTTGATCCAATGTCTATTGCTGCATATTTTTTTATTGTAATCATTAATTTATTTTCAGATAGATTTATTTGAAATTATAATTTTTATAATGCAACATTTAGACGATCTAAATAGTAATTGTACATTTCTTGTTGGGCCCTAAAAACTGGATTATTACCTCTAGGTTGATATTTATTATCTAATTTATCTGAATGTAATCTTGATTTAACATTTCCTTTCCAACCAATATCAAAAATATCAATAAGTTCGGTTTTAATTCTTTCATCGTAAATTGGGCAAGTAACTTCAACTCTTCCGTCAACATTTCGGGTCATAAAATCAGCTGAAGAAATAAAAACTTCTGGATCATTATCATTACCGAAAATAAATATTCTAGAATGTTCTAAATAATTGTCCACAATACTGATAGCTTCAATGTTTGAACTCATTCCTTTAACACCAGGGATTAGTGAGCAAATCCCTCTAATTTGAAGTTGGATAGTAACTCCTGCATTACTTGCATCATATAATTTATCAATTAGTTGAACGTCTGTCAAACTATTTAATTTAAGTTTGATAAATGCAATTTTACCATTTTCTGCATTAGAAATCTCTCTTTCAACTAACTTATTAATTTTGGTACGAGTATAATGTGGTGAAACAATTAAATGTTTGTAACGATGAACTCGATAATTCACATTAAAGAATTCAAAAACCTTTGAAACGTCTTTTAAAATTTGCTGGTGACTTGTAAATAAAGTTACATCAGTATAAACTCTAGCGGTTGATTCATTAAAATTACCTGTTGAAATAAAGCCGTAACGAACTAATTTTCCATTCTGAATTCTCTCCACTAGACATATTTTACTATGGACTTTCAAACCTTTTATTCCAAAAATTAATTCTATACCTTCGGTTTGCATTTGTTCCGCATAAGAAATATTACTAGCTTCATCAAAACGCGCTTGCAACTCAATTTGAACAATTACTTTCTTTCCGTTTTTAGCTGCATTAATCAACGAACTAATTACTTGAGAATTTTTCGCTAATCGATATAATGTAATTTTAATTGCGGTAACATGCGGATCTAAAGCGGCTTCTCTTAAAAATTTTATTATATATGAAAAAGACTGGTATGGGGCATTTACTAGATAATCTTTTTTAGCAATTTTATTCAAAATACTTCCATCAAGACTCAAGCCTTCAACTGGTAAAGGAATTTTTGGTTCGTATAATAAATCGAATCGACCCAGGTTTGGAAAATCCATAAAATCACGACGATTGTGGTATCTTCCGCCCGGAATAATACTATCAGAAGCATCAATACCCATATTGGTTAGGAAGAATTTTAAAGTGTCTTTTCCAATGGACTGATCGTAAACAAAACGCACTGGCTCCCCTATTCTTCTATCTTTTACACTTGTAGCAATTTTTTCAAGCATACTTTTACTCATGTCGCTATCAATATCTAATTGAGCGTCACGGGTAATTTTTATCATGTGTGCGCAGATACTTTCGTAATCGAAAATATTAAATAAACTTGATAAATTGTGACGAATTACATCATCTATTAAAATTACATATTGCTTATCATCAACTGAAGGTAAAACAACAAAACGGTTAATCGATTTTGGAATTTCAATTACTGCGTATCGAATTTCTTTTTTGGGTTTCACCAATCCTAATATTTTAGGCTCAGATTCCGGTTTCATTACTAATTTGACTGCCAAATAACCGAGAGTGTCTTTAAGTATGGGGAATTCAGCTAAATCATTTAAAATAATCGTCACCAATGCAGGACTTACTTTTTGAATAAAAAAATCTTTAATAAAATTCTCTTGTTCACTTGTAATTTGACTTTCATCAATTATGAAGATTTTTTGAGCTTGTAATTTATCTTCAATAATTTTCAAAATCCTTAAACTTTCTGTTTGTTGTTCAATTACAATTTCAGTGATATCTTTAACCAGCTGATTTGCGCTTATTCCCATTAGAACTTTCTCACCTGAAATTCCTGACAAACTCAATCTTCGAATTGCAGCAAATCGAACTCGGAAAAACTCATCTAAATTATTTGAAAATATCCCTAAAAAACGCAAACGGTCTAATAATGGTACATTTTCATCAGAAGCTTCCTGAAGAACACGAGCGTTAAATGCAAGCCAACTTTTTTCTCTATCTATGTATTTGTAGTTCAAATTTTTATTCATATTTTCAAATCTCTTGGGAATATTACTTTTTGTATTTTCCCTTTTTTCAATAATTTCCATTCCTCACAATCAAATTTAATCCAAACTAAACCAGATGTAGGAACATTTTCAATAAATATATCGCCAAATTTATTAACAAAATTTGTTATAGCCGCATTATGACCAAAAAGAATAACATTTTCTAAATCATTGTTTAATGATTTAATCACTTTCTCTAACTGATATTCGTCAAATGTATATAAATCTTCTTTAACAATTATTTCATTAAAAGGAACTGAATAATTTGCTGCAAAAATAGTAGCTGTCTCAAATGCTCTTGTGGCATTGCTACTTAATAGCGTGAATTTATCATTTATTAATTTACAACTATCTAAAGCTACTAATACAGAGTCATTTTTGCCTCTTTCAGTTAATCCTCGATTTTTATCACTAACTGGTTCGTCCCAACTGGATTTTGAATGTCTAATAAGAATTAAATTTTTCATGTTTTTTGAATTTGGAGAAGAATATATCAAAAATAGATTCAAATAGATTTCACAATATACAACTATTTTACAGTTTTAATTGTACCTAAAATGGCTTTTTATTTTAAAAAAATTGGAATTGTTTTATTTAAATGTACCTTTGCAAAAAATTTGTCATTTCTAATGATTGTAAAATAAATTATATCATTTAAAAGACGCTTATTTAATAAGTTTATGAAAAAAATAGTTGAATACAGAAAATTACTAAATGTTGATAAAACTTTAGATTTAAAGGATTTAAAAACAATCTATCGTAATGCTATGAAAGATGCACATCCTGATAAATTTCAAGGAGATGATGAAGGTTTGAAAGTTGCTGAAGAAAATAGTAAAAAAATTATTGAAGCTTATCACTTTTTGGTAAGTATCAATCCTGAAACTATCAAACAAAACTTACCTGAATACACTGAAACTATCAGTACTGCAACAATTACTGATTATAAATTTGTTGATGGTCGATTAATTATTAATTTTTCAAATGGTAGCGTTTACGAATATATCAGTGTTCCTAAAGCGACTTATGTAAAAATGGTAAATGCAGATTCACCTGGTAGATTCGCAAAAAGACACATTTTAAATGCTTTTACTTGGAGAAAAACGATCAACCAAGATTAATTTTGATATAATTTTAAAAAGGGGTTTAAGCAATAGTTTAAACCCCTTTTTCTTTACAATTTATTGATGTAATTCCCATAAATATCGCTGAACTGATACCCTTGAGAAATCCTATCTTTGCTTAATTTGTCATATTCAACTAATGCCCATAACACAAACTCTTTCATAAAATAAACATCTTCGCTATCGAGTTGAGGTTGGTATTTTTTAATTAAAATAGAAAGAGGTGATATTGAGTCTAATATTGATTTATAATCCTCGTCTGAAGCATCGTCTAATAATTCAAAACCACTTTCAGTAAAAAACCATTCTATTAAATCTGAATAAGCCGTTTTTTCATCTTGCTTTTCTAATTTTTCAATCTTAGGAAAATAGGCTGGAAAGAAGGTGTGAATGGCATCGCCAATTAAATGTTGTGCTACAACCGCAGCGCCCTCCTGCTCTCCTTCGTAAACTAATTCTACTTTACCAGTAATTGCAGGTATAATTCCCATAAAATCGGATAATCTAACCGTAGTTTTGTCAATTCCAGATTTTAAAGCCCGACGTTCGGCAGTGCTTAATAAATTCTCGAAAGCCGTAATACTCATTCTTGCGCTCACGCCGCTTTTATTGTCAATATATTCACTTTCACGAGCTTCAAATCCAATTTGTTCTAATAAATCTTTAGCTAAAGAAGGTACATAAACAGTATGGCTTTGAAGAAAATCTAACTTCGCTTCTTGCTCGGTAATTGTTCTTGCAATTTTAATTGTTTCGGGATAATGCGTCAGGATTTGTGAACCAATTCTATCTTTCAAAGGCGTAACAATACTTCCTCGATTGGTATAATCCTCAGGATTTGCTGTAAAAACAAATTGCATATCTAGAAGAATTCTCAATTTGAATCCACGAATTTGAATATCTCCTTCTTGCAAAATATTGAATAATGCCACTTGAATACGAGCTTGTAAATCAGGTAATTCGTTGATTACAAATATACAACGGTTGGCTCTTGGTATCATTCCAAAGTGAATTACCCGGTCGTCAGCATAGGATAATTTTAAGTTTGCCGCTTTTATTGGATCTACATCACCAATTAAATCCGCCACCGTAACATCAGGTGTAGCTAATTTTTCGAAAAATCTTTCAGTCCTGTGAATCCAATGAATCGATGTTTTATCTCCTAAAGAAGCAATTATATCTTTAGCAAATCGAGAAATGGGTTTCAATGGATCGTCGTTAATTTCTGAGCCTGCAACTATAGGCATATATTCATCTAACAATTCAATCATTAAACGTGCTAATCTAGTTTTAGCTTGACCTCGAAGTCCTAATAAATTTATATTATGTCTTGATAATATAGCTCGTTCTAATTCTGGAATTACCGTGTTTTCAAATCCATGAACGCCATCAAATACTGGTTTTCCTGCTTTTATTTTTTCCCTAAGGTTATTTCGTAACTCGTCTTTAATACTTTTACTTTGATAACCTGAAGCTTTTAAATCTCCTAAAGTGGTAATGGTGTCTATTTTCATATTGGTAAATTATTAGTCTATTTTATTCTCTTTTTTCGATTCGTTTCGTAATCCTCAAATATCATTTCACCCAATCCTTTTAAACCCGTATAAAAAGCTTTTCCTTGATTTTCTTCTGTAAAACGATTGACAAATTTTTGTAAATACGGATCATTTGCAATCATAAAAGTGGTAATTGAAATGTGTAATTTTCTAGCTTGTTGCGCTTGACTGTAACATTTATTTACAATGTATTCATCTAAACCATTGCTGTTCATATAATAATCACCCTCTTTTTCACGAACACAACTTGGTTTTCCATCAGTAATCATGAATATTTGCTTGTTGGTATTGCGCTTTCGCCGAAGTAAATCCATCGCTAATTGCAAACCAGCAACAGTATTGGTGTGATAAGGCCCCACTTTTAAATACGGTAAATCTCGAATTGCAATGGTCCAAGCATCATTGCCAAAAACCAAAATATCTAAAGTGTCTTTTGGATATCTCGTTGTTATTAATTCGGCCAAAGCCATGGCGACTTTTTTTGCAGGGGTAATCCGGTCTTCACCATAAAGAATCATACTGTGGCTGATATCTATCATTAATACAGTACTCATTTGCGATTTGAATTGGGTCTCTTCAACAACCAAATCTTTTTCTGTCAATTGAAATTCTCCAATTCCATTATTAATTTGTGCATTACGCAAACTTTCAGTCAGTGAAATTTGTTCTAATGCATCTCCAAAATGAAATTCACGCAATTCACCTGTGTGCTCATCACCGTTTCCTGAATGTTTTGTTTTATGATTCCCATTACCGGAACGCTTAAGATTGCCGAAAATTTGATCTAAAGCTTGTTGACGAATTGCACGTTCTGTTTTTGCGGTTATACCCGTCCCAGTCGAACCGTCATCTTTAAGTTCTTCTCGAATGTATCCCTTTTTCTTTAAATCATCAATAAAATCATCAATTGTATAACTTGAGTCGGTCAATTTATATTCTTTATCCAACTCTCGCAACCAATCTATTGCCTCATCAAAATCACCAGAAGTATGGGTTATTAACTCTTTAAATACTTCAAAAAGTCTATCAAATGGCGATTGAAATGGCGCTTCATATTGCTTAAAATAAAAACCTTTTCTAAATTCTTTTTTCATAAAAATAAAATTAATATAATTTATGTTTTACAGATAAAAACGAATAATAATTTTTAGTTAAAGTATTTAAAAGATATTAATTCACTCCAATTTATTTTTCCTAAATTTGAAAAATATTAAACATATTATGATTGAATTTATAGACTATTTCTGGGCACTATTAATTGGGATTATTCTCGGTTTAACTGGAGGTGGAGGTTCTATATTAACTGTCCCTGTTTTGGTTTATATTTTAAATTTTAATCCTGTAATCGCTTCTTCCTATTCCCTTTTCATCGTTGGAATGACCTCTGCATTTGGAACTTTAATTAATTTAAAAAAGGGTAATATAGAATTAAAAACGGGGTTGCTTTTTGCAATTCCTTCATTGATTTCAGTTTATATTACTAGAAAATACATAGTACATTCTATCCCAGAAATAGTTATTCAAAATAGTTATTTTACAATTACCAAGAATTTATTTTTAATGGTATTATTTGCGGTAGTGATGTTTTTTGCAGCTTTATCAATGCTTAAAGCACCAAAAACAGCAACTTCAGAAGTTGTAGAGAATAAACCAAATATCTATTTGATTGTATTTCAAATTTTTTGTGTGGGAATATTAATTGGTTTGATTGGTGCTGGCGGAGGCTTTCTGATTATTCCTGCTTTGGTTAATTTTGCTAAATTACCCATCAAAAAAGCAATTGGAACTTCTTTGTTTATTATTGCTTGTAATTCCTTAATTGGTTTTTCAGGTGATGTTCAAAATATAAATTCAGATTGGAATTTCTTATTTATATTCGCTGCATTTGCAATGACAGGAATATTTATTGGAATCTATATAAGTCGATTTTTTAATGACAGGAGTTTGAAAAAAATATTCGGCTGGTTTGTATTAACCATGGCCCTATTTATATTAACAAAAGAAGTTTTATTCTAAACATTATCCTATAAAATCCTAAAATGAAAATTCAACAAATTTATACCGGATGTATTGCTCAAGCTGCTTATTATATAGAAAATAAAGGCGAAGTTGCGCTATTTGATCCATTAAGAGAGGTTCAGCCTTACATAGACAAAGCCAATTTAGATCACGCCAAAATAAAATACATTTTTGAAACACATTTCCATGCTGATTTCGTGTCGGGACATTTGGATTTAGCGAATAAAACTAACGGAAAAATTGTATTTGGTCCAACAGCAAAACCTGAGTTTGAGGCAATTGTTGCATCCGATAATCAAGAGTTCAAAGTAGGAGATTACACTATTAAAGCAATTCACACACCAGGACATACGATGGAAAGCACTTGTTATTTATTGATTGATGAAAACGGAAAAGAACATGGTATTATCACTGGCGACACCTTATTTATAGGTGATGTAGGAAGACCTGATTTGGCTCAATCGTTAATAAAAGACTTAACACAAGAAAAACTAGCTTCCTATTTATTTGATTCATTACGTAACAAAATCATGCCGTTATCTGATGATTTGATGGTTTACCCTAGTCATGGTGCCGGAAGTGCTTGTGGAAAAAACATGAGTAAGGAAACAACCGATTCTTTGGGAAATCAAAAGAAAACGAATTACGCTTTAAGAGAAAATATGACCAAGGAAGAATTTACTGCCGAGGTATTGGATGGATTAGGGGTTCCTCCCGCGTATTTCCCTCAAAATGTAATGATGAATATTCAAGGATATGCTAGTTTAGATTCAGTTATTGATAAGTCTAAGAAACCTTTAAGTACCTCAGAATTTAACGCTATTGCAAATGATACTGACGCAATAATTTTAGATGTTCGTCATGAAAATGATTTTGTGAAATGCCATATCCCTAAATCAATTTTTATAGGAATTCAGGGAAATTTTGCCCCTTGGGTAGGTTCGTTAATAATGAATACTAAACAACCTATTTTATTAATCACCCCTGACGGAATGGAAAATGAAACCATAACTCGACTCTCTAGAGTTGGTTTTGACAATGTTTTGGGTTACCTAGAAGGAGGAATTGCTGCTTGGAAAAAATCAGGATTTGAAACGGATAGTATTCATTCGATTTTACCTGAACAATTTTCAAATGAAGTTAACAACCAAAGTATCGTTGTAGACGCTAGAAAGCCAAGCGAATTCGACGCTGAACATGTTGAAAACGCAATAAACTTACCTTTAGATACAATTAATAACCATTTTGATTTAGTTCCTAAAAATGATAACTTCTATTTGCATTGTGCTGGTGGTTATCGTTCAGTAATAATGGCTTCAATATTAAAATCACGTGGTTTTCATCATTTTACAAATGTTGAAATGGGAATTAGCGGGATTAGAAATACAAATGTTCCATTGACGGTTTTTATTTGTCCTTCTACATTGAAATAAATAAAAATTAAACAATAACAAAAAATTAAGTATTTTTAATGTAACAACATTGTAATTTTTAAATACTTTTGCAACATAAAATAAAAACTAATTAAAAATGAAAAGAATTTTAATACTATTAACTTTAGTCACAGTTTTAATTTCGTGTAATAAAGCAGGTAAAAATGAATATATTATTTCAGGAACTGTAAAAGGTATTGCTGATGGAAAAACAGTAGTACTTGAAAAACAAGATGTAATGGGACAGGTTGTTCCTTTAGATACTGTGAAAGTTAAAGACGGTAAATTTACAATGACAGGTTCTGCAAAAGAACCAGAAATCATGTTACTTCAAGTTGAAACTACTCAAGGAAAAGTTCCATTTGTACTTGAAAATGGAGATATTAATATTACTATTGATAAAGACAGCCTTCAAAAATCAAAATTTTCAGGAACATACAATAATGATGTTTTTACAAAATTTAATAACGATTTAACAAAATTTCAAAAAGAATTTCAAAAGAAGCTGACTTCTTTTCAAAATGCTAATATGGCAAAAATGAACGCAGCTCAACAAGCAAAAGACACCATTACTATCAATAAGTTAATGAAAGAATACCAAGGGATTCAAAAAGAAGGAATGGAATTTTACATAAAATTTGCAGAAGGAAATCCAAAAGCCTTATTATCTGCATTAATTGTTGATAGTATGCTAAACGATCCAGCAGTAGATTTAGTTAGAGTTAAAAAAATATATGCAGGTTTCAGTCCTGAATTAAAAAAATACAAACCAGGTAAATCCATTCAGTCTAAACTTGATAAAATTGGAAAACCGGTAAAAGTAGCTGCCGCTGCAAATATAGGAAGTGTAGCTCCAAACTTTACAGGTCCAAATCCTGAAGGTAAATCTATTTCATTAAAACAATCTTTAGGAAAAGTTACACTTGTTGATTTTTGGGCTTCTTGGTGCAAACCATGTCGTGCTGAAAATCCAAACGTAGTAGCATTATATGCAAAATACCATGCAAAAGGTTTAAATATTATCAGTGTGTCTTTGGATAAAGAAGCATCAGATTGGAAAGCTGCAATTGCAAAAGACAAATTAACTTGGATCCATGTTTCTAATTTAAAAGAGTTTGAAGATCCAATTGCTTTGCAATATGGTATTAATGCAATTCCATCTATTTTTGTTTTAGATGCAAAAGGAGTTGTCATTTCAAAAGACCTACGTGGAGAAGAATTAAATACTAAGATTGCCTCCCTTTTAGGATCATAAACCTACTAAATTTAAGTATCAATAAAATCTCCCTAGTGGAGATTTTTTTTATTTAATTCAATACCAATAGGTTAAAAAAAGTATCAAAATTAACTACTTTAATTATTTGGAAAGCTTGAAAGTATTACTATATTTGCAACCGTTTGCCGAGTCTATATAAGAAAATTATTGGGGAGATACTCAAGCGGCCAACGAGGGCAGACTGTAAATCTGCTGTGTGAACTTCGTAGGTTCGAATCCTGCTCTGCCCAC
>Ga0209443_1000756_pt1 | contig 21462 bp, 8 predicted proteins | sample LauGreBMM110DCMD_2_FD_187571 | JGI IMG/M metagenome (GOLD analysis project Ga0209443, IMG submission 187571) | Freshwater lake microbial communities from Lake Michigan, USA - Su13.BD.MM110.DCMD (SPAdes) (version 2) | ecosystem: Environmental > Aquatic > Freshwater > Lake | place: Lake Michigan... | reverse complement strand
AATTCAGTCCACCGGATTGAGATGGTTTCTACAACTAATGAGACAATTTTTGATTCAGAGTGTATTTTAATACCCTTATTTTGTTCCAATCTTCAAAAAAACCATAAAAATGAAACAACCTGCTTTGTCTCTATAAATTAGAACTTAAAAGGTTACGGAGAAAACCAGCGTTTGGAACTATCGGTTATGGTTGATTGATAATTGGGAATGACAAGACTTCCATCTCGGTAATCCCAAGAGATAGAATATTTTCTTAACCACCCATACAGGCTGAGTCATTAAATTAAAAGTACCCTTTACAGGAGAAATTGTGAATATGGGTATTACAAAGTAATAAAAATCACTATCTCATAAATAATATTGCATGAATAAAATTATTATTTGCAGCGGGATTTTATTGATGCTTTTGCAAAGATCATTTGGCCAAGCTTCAATTACGGAACCGGTCAATTTTTCAAAGGTTAATATAACCGACCAATTTTGGGCACCGAAGATCAAAAAGGTCAGTGAGGTCACTATACCGGTCTGTATTGATCAGACGGCAATTAAAACTCCACGGCTTCGCAATTTTGAAAAAGTTGCCAGAAAACTCGGTGAAAAACATGAAGGGATTTATTACGATGATTCCGATGTGTTCAAAGCCTTAGAGGCCATTGCGTATTCTTTAAAAAACCACCCTGACAAAAACATAGAAAAAACTGCTGATGAATGGATAGATAAGATAGCTGCTGCACAATTACCCGATGGCTATCTGAATACTTATTATACACTATCAGGGTTAGATAAACGCTGGACCGATATGGAAAAGCACGAGGACTACAATGCGGGTCATTTGATTGAAGCGGCTGTCGCCTATTATAATAGCACGGGGAAAAGAAAATTACTGGATGTGGCGATTCGAGTAGCGGATAATTTAGATTCTACTTTTCGCCTGCAAAATCGCCACTGGGTTTCTGGTCACCAGGAAATAGAATTGGCGTTGGTAAAATTGTATCATGCCACAAGCAATAAAAAATATCTGGATATGGCTGATTGGTATTTGCAGCAAAGGGGCCATGGATATGGTAAAGGAGTGATTTGGGATGAATGGAAGACACCGGAATATTGTCAGGATAAAGTACCTATAAAGGACCAGAAAGAGATTACCGGGCATGCCGTACGAGCAATGTATTTATATACCGGGGTAGCGGATGTGGGTGCAGCAAAAAATGATACCGGGTACATGAAAGCCATGAAAACTGTATGGGAAGATGTTGTTTTCAGGAATATGTATGTTACCGGTGGAATCGGATCGTCCGGTAAAAATGAGGGCTTTAGTATAGACTACGATCTGCCGAATGAAAATGCCTATTGCGAAACCTGCGCCTCAGTAGGCATGGTATTATGGAACCAGCGAATGAACCTCTTAACTGGAGATAGTAAATACATTGATGTGCTGGAAAAGAGTTTATACAACGGTGCGCTGGACGGCCTGTCTTTTAGTGGCGATCGTTTTTTTTATGGTAACCCGTTGTCATCAAATGGCGATCATAAAAGAAGCGAATGGTTTGGAACGGCCTGTTGCCCTTCAAACATTGCAAGGCTTATAGAGTCCCTTGGAGATTATATCTATGCTAAATCAGACAATGACCTATGGGTAAATCTTTTTGTAGGAAGCAATGCAAGCATTGATTTAAAAAACAACACTGTTCAATTAGAGCAGCGCACTAATTATCCATGGGATGGAGATGTTCAACTAATTATTTCTCCGCAAAAAAAAACTGAGTTTTCACTCCATGTTCGCATACCGGGATGGGCGCAAAATCAACCGTCTCCGGGGGCTACCTATCGTTTCCTGGATAATTCTGCAAAGAAATGGACGCTCACTTTAAATGGACAAACCATACCCTATACGGTAATTGATGGCTATGCAGTAATTAATAAGGAATGGAAAAAAGGCGACATTATATCCCTTGCCTTACCGATAGAAACAAAAAAAGTGATAGCGATTGATAGTGTTTCAGAAGACCGCAATAAGATTTCATTGCAAAGAGGGCCGCTGATGTATTGTTTTGAACATACTGACAACGATGGCATGGTAGCGAACATCTATATTCCTGATAATATTCAATTCAGTAACAATTTCGAAAATAATTTACTTGGAGGTATAATGAAATTGGAAGGGGATGCTCCAACTATCAAAATATCCGAAGACGGATTGACGGTTACAACCGAAAACAAAAGGATTGCAGCCATACCTTACTTTGCTTGGGCCAATCGGGGCGTAGGACAGATGCAGGTTTGGATGCCGAGAAAAATAAGTCGCTTGGAAATAAAATCAGACAAAATGAAATAATCACATATTTAATTAAGCATATCAGTTTCGGAAATAAACCTATATCCTGATAGTAAAAGGGTATCAGAGTATGAGATGTTATATAAAAAAACTGAGACAAACCTGATTTCATTATATCTTTTTAATTTATATTTTTGTTAAGTATTTTAATTAAAAAGAAATTAATTTATTAAACAAATCGACTCGAAATCTGAACCTATTCTTTTATATTCTAACTAAATCAATTTAAAATGAGATTACCTAAATTTCGATTATACTTGCGCAAATCGGCGGTAATAGTAACCGCTGTCTTTTTGTTATTACTGTTGGTATTTAATACCAATTCATGGGCTCAATCCCAAACAATTATTTCCGGTACAGTAACTGATGTCAAAGGAATTCCATTACCAGGTTCAACCATCACAGAAAAAGGAACAACTAATGGTGCCACCGCAGATGCTGAAGGGAAATACAATCTTAGGGTTGGCACAAAGGCAACCTTGGTTTTTTCTTTTACAGGGTACAAAACTTTTGAAGCCTCTTTAAACGGGCTTACCACTTTAAATGCCAGCCTTTCAGATGATTTACAAAAGCTCGATAATGTTGTTGTTACTGGCTACGGTTCCCAACGAAGAAGAGAAATCACAGGTTCCGTGGTCACAGTTACCTCAAAAGATTTTATCAAAGGAAATGTTGGAAATCCAATACAGTTGTTACAAGGTAAGGTTGCTGGTCTGCAGATTAGTCGTGCTGGCGGTAATCCTAACCAGCCATTTACTATACGCTTGAGAGGTTTGAATACCTTCAGTGGAGACGCATCACCCTTGATTGTTATTGATGGAGTACTGGGTGGATCATTGGATGTATTAGATCCGAATGATATTGAATCAATGGAAGTACTGAAAGATGCTTCTGCAGCAGCTATCTACGGTGCCCGGGCCAGTGCTGGTGTAATCATTGTTACTACCAAGGTAGGAAGGGGTGCCAATAAACCACAGATCAATTATTCCAGCCAGGTTTCTTTCGAAGAAATATCCAAATCGCCCGAAATGGCCACGGCAGCGCAATACTTGGAATTAGGCGGGCAGGACCGGGGAAGCAAAACAGACTGGTTAAAAGAAATAGCGCACACAGGTATTTCAGGAGTGCACAATATCTCTCTTTCAAATTCAAGTGCTGGTGGTTTTAGTTACAATATTGCGGCTAACTACAGGAATCAAAATAGTGTAATAAAAGATGCAAGTTCATACAAACAGTTAAATACACGTATCAACATGTCGCAGCGTTTCTGGGACAGCAAGTTGATATTATCCAGTACACTTGCTATTACATCCAGATCAGAAGACCAGGGTTACCAGCAATCACTCGTTCAAGCATATTATTTTAATCCGACAGCACCAGTTTACGATAAAGACGGAAAATTCTATGAAACAAAAGAACAGGATAGGTATAATCCTGTCGCAATTAATAAACAAAATGAATTAAATCGTAATCTAAGTCAACAGTTAGCTAACTTCAGGGCAGAGATCAGGCCTTTTAAGAATTTATCAATATCTGGTACTTATACTGAACAAAGATCTACCGATATGACTGGTGAATATTCAAAAAGGGACTCTTATTTGGGAGGTTTACTGGTAAATGGCTGGGCAAGAAAATCAACCACTGATGTTAATTACTCACAGTTTGATGCTGCCATTACTTACACCAATGCTTTGGAAAAATTTAAATACGTAATTACGGCAGGTAATTCGTACAATTATGATAATATTCAAACACAAGTGGCTGCTAATTCTAATTTCATCACTGATGATTTTTCTTACAATAATCTTGCAGCAGGCCAGGGTATCAACAAAAATGGAGTCGTGCCTGTTGAAGGCAACGAAGCACAGCCTCAAAATTTTGTAGGATCAAGCCAAAGGGAATCATTAACAAGAGCTTACTTTGCAAGAGCCAACTTAAGTTATGATGAAAGTTATTTTCTTTCCGCCACTTACAGGCGTGAAGGTTCATCCCGTTTCGGTCCTAATAATCGTTGGGGAAACTTCTGGGCACTAAGTGGAGGTTTTGATCTGGCGCATATTTTAAAGCTTCCTTTGGATCAATTGAAAGTAAGAGCTGGATACGGAGTTACCGGTACATTGCCCAACGTTTATTATGGATATATTTCTACTCTTGGGCTTAGGAGTGGCGGTTATGCAAATGGTCAGTTTATCTCAGGTATCAGTCCTGCAACGGGTTACAATCCTGATCTAAAATGGGAAGAGAAGGGTGAATTAAACTTTGGGTTTGATTTCGGTCTTTTCAAAAGATTAACTGGATCTTTCGATTATTTCATAAGAAATACAAAAGATCTTTTAAATACGGTAGATGTACCATCACCGCCTAACCAGGTTACACAGTTATTACTAAACGTCGGTGAGATAAAAACAAAAGGGGTTGAATTACAATTATCGTATGTAGCTATAAAAAACAAGGATTTTAGCTGGTCGATTGACGGGAATATGTCTACTGCAAAAACGATACTCGTAGAGTACAATTCAAAAAGTGATCAAACTATTTTACGTGGAGGTGGTGCGGGGGCTTTGGGAGGTGGTGCAAACACGATCTGGGCAAAAGAGGGAGAAGAAATTGGCCAAATCTACGCCCAGCCTTTTGTACGGTATAATCCTAATGGAGATCCAATTTTACTTTCAAAAGACAATAAGGAAATGATCTGGTCTTCCGGAACGTTCCAGGATAATGCCAGACGTGTTGCCAATTCGCTTCCTAAAGTTTTTGCTGGTTTAGGCAATAATTTCGCATATAAGCAATTCGATCTGAGTATTTTTTTTAGAGGAGCATTTGGCTATAGTCTCGTAAATGAAGGAAGAGCTGCCTTTGAAAATATTGCCGGTATCGCCAGGAGTAATGTAATGGTAACTAAGGGAGAATTTAATAAAAGTATTATTCTTGCACACTATAGCACTCGTTATGTAGAAGATGCTTCTTTTGTTAAATTAGATAACGTTACGTTTGGATACAATGTATCTGTAAAAAATAAGAAAATTATCCAAGGTATCCGCCTTTATGTAACAGGCCAGAATTTGCTGACTTTTACAAAATATTTAGGAGCTAATCCAGAACCAAGATATTTTAATCCGCCAAATACCTCAGAAGGTAGAAGAGGAAACAACTTTACTGGTAATAGTCTTTTCCCTGGTGTTGACAGGTTTTACACATTCCCGCCAACAAGAATTTATACAGTTGGTCTAAATGTTAATCTTTAATATTTAAAAAAAAATGAAATGAATAAGATAAAAAATTTATTGCCAGCTTTACTTTTATTTGGATACGTAATGCCGGTGCTAACTTCATGTAAAAAACTTGAGCCTCAGTTGTATGACCAGATAAAACCTGAAAATTTCTTTCAATCGAAAGATCAAGTTGTTGCCTTTACCTCTTCTGGCTACGCAAACGTTGCTGGTTACTTTGGTAATTTTGCCTTGGAAGGGGGTGTTACAAGTGATGAACTTTCAAATGCCCTGAGATCAAATGATGGGTGGGGCACCAATGATAATCAAATGTCACATAACTTCATGGCCAATGCAGGATATGTAGGTAATGCATGGAATAATACATTTGGAGGCGTAGGTACCTGTAACCGTTTGATTGAGTTTCTTAAGAAACTTTCAACAGATCAAAAAACGGCTATCGCAGAATTAAGGGCCTTGAGAGGGTTTTATTTATGGGAAGCATTAGATCTTTTTGGAAACATTCCTGTAGAATTGAGGTTTGAAGAGGCAAGCCCGATACCCTCACAGTTAAAACCTGATCAAGCATTTAAAATTATCGAAACAGAATTGTTACAGGCACTACCTGATCTCAACAAGGGTAAATCACAAGCAACATATGCCAAGATGAATGCATCTGCAGTAAACATGATACTGGCTGAAATGTATATTAATGCCGAGCGTTTTGGTGTATCTGCAAAATGGACAGAAGCTGCTGCAGCTGCAAAGACAATCATCAGTTCAGGAGATTATTCATTAACACCTGGTTACTTTTCAAATTTCTTGATTAAAAATGAGCTATCTCCGGAAAATATCTTTGTTATTCCTTTTCAACGTAACCGTATAGATAACAATATCGTTCATCAGGCACTACATCAATCTGGTGAAAAGACCTTTGGCCTTGCGGCACAGCCATGGGGTGGATATTCAATTAAAAGTGATTTTTATAATTCATTTGAAGCAGATGATAAACGTCGGGGGATGTTTATTACAGGGCAGCAATATACAAAGGATGCAGGCCCTATCTGGGATGCTAGTTTAGGATTTAAATATTCCAATCCGCAACCTCAGTTCAAACTCTACAACTGGTCAGAAGATTATAACCTGCTATCAAACAAGGAAAGAGAATTTTGGAAACTTCCAACCCTTTCCGCTGGTCAAACTCATAAAGACTTGTCAGCTGCCGATCAGGAAAAAGCTGGCTCTATTGTTATTGACCCATCACCCACTCCAATACCTAGAACTATTTCAGGCAGGTCCGAAGATATGATTAAGTACAGAGATGAGGCCAGGATTGGAAAGTTTGAAATAGAAGCAGGTACTAATGTGCCAACCGGTTCAGATAACGATTTCCCAATTTTCAGGTATGCAGAAACATTATTACTAAGGGCAGAAGCACTTTGGAGACTGAATAATACAAGTAGTGAAGCATTGAATCTGGTAAATCAGGTTCGGGATAGAGCAGGATTACCAGCTCTAACACAATTAACTGCAGAAACATTGTTTATTGAAATAAAGCATGAGTTAGCATTTGAAGGAAAAGCAAGGGATGTGCTGATAAGATTTGGCCATTGGGAAGACGATTGGAATTGGAAATATAGGGATGGCAGCAAGCCCGGCAACACCTATACTCCAGATATAAATAAAAGATTTTTCCCAATCCCCGAATCAGCTTTAAATACAAATAAAAATCTGAAACAAAACCCTGGCTACTAAACCGGTTTATAAATCATCATTATTGCTAGCCTTAAAGAGATCCGATTTCTTTAAGGCTAGCTTTTTAATATATAATTATTTTTTTTGAATTTAATTACTTACTTTACTAATGAAGTTTTACTGAAGATAGGTTATCCAAAAGTTATGAAATATTCGACTTTATTTCTTTTTGTAATGATGCTGCTTGCTAGCTGCTCCAACCAACAACATCCATTTGCTTTACTAGATAATAAAATAGCCGGTGTTGATTTTGTGAACACACTTAAGTATTCTGAAGATATGAATGCATACTTGTTCAGAAGTTTTTATAATGGTGCAGGTGTTGGATTAGCCGATCTTAACAATGATGGTCATACTGACCTTTTTCTTTGTGGCAATCAGGTACAAAATAAATTATACCTCGGTGATGGCAAATTTCATTTTACAGATATAACCAATCAATGCGGTATTGCCGGCGCCCCATCATGGACAACAGGGGTAAGTATTGTAGATATCAACCAGGACGGATGGAAAGACATTTATGTTTGCAAGAGCGGTCCGCTCAATGGCGCTAATAGAAGGAACCAGTTATTCATAAACAAAGGTATTAACGCAAATGGTAATATTTTTTTTGTAGATTCCGCAGCAGCGTATGGCATTGATGATCTTGGTTTTTCCATACAGGCAGTATTTTTTGATTATGATAAAGATGGCTTCCTGGATATGTATCTATCCAGTAATTCACCAGAGCAAAGCGATATTTTATTCACTGCTGATAAGGATATGCGTAATAGAAAAGGGGGCGGTAGTAAACTATATAAAAATGTAAACAATCATTTTGTTAATGTAACTGATGAGGCAGGTATTCATAGCAGTAGCATCGGTTTTGGGCTTGGGGTGTCAGTCGGTGATATTAACAGAGATGGATGGCCGGATTTCTATGTAGCGAATGATTTTTTTGAAAAGGATTATCTCTACATCAATCAAAAGAACGGGACATTTAGGGAAGAGATAGAAAGTCTTACAAACGAGATCAGCTTGGGCTCAATGGGGGTAGATATTGCAGACCTCAATCATGATGGGTATCCTGAAATATTTGTTACGGAAATGTTACCAGAAGAAGAGGATCGCATAAAGACTAAAGCAATTTTTGATAACTGGGATCAGTACCAACTGAAAGTTAAAAATGGCTATCACCGGCAATTTCCACGCAACACACTTCAATTAAATGTTGGGCATAATCAAGGCGATTCATCTGTATATTTCAGTGAAATATCACGTTATGCCGGCCTGGCAGCAAGCGATTGGAGCTGGGGGGCACAAATGATAGATGTTGACAACGACGGTCAAAAAGAGATATTTGTAACAAATGGTATCGGCAAAGATCTGCTCGACAGAGACTTTCTAAGTTACTACGATGATCCCGAACGCTTAAAACAAATGCTGAAATCAAAAGGCATGTTACTGGCTGAACTTTTTGATAAGATGCCATCAAAACCCATTGCTAATTATCTTTTTAAAATGGGTTCTGATTTTGTTTTCAAAAATGCTTCAAAGGATTTTGGGCTTGATCAGCCAGGTTTTTCAAGTGGAGCCGCCTTCGCCGATATTGATAATGACGGAGATCTTGACCTGGTAGTAAATAATATAAACTCAGCACCATTTATTTATCGGAACGAATTAAAAAGAGACAGTACAAAAAATTATATTTCACTTAAGCTTTTGAATAATAAAAATTGTACGGCCACCGGGGCACAGGTATCAATATGGGCTGCCGGTAAATTATTTTACGAAGAAGCATACAATATAAAAGGATCAATGTCTGTAAGTGATGACAGGTTACTGATAGGACTTGGTAAATCAACTATGATTGACTCCATCGAAGTACATTGGCCCGAGGGAGAGACACAAAAGAAAAACCATTTTAACGTTAACCAGTCGTTGGTGATCAAGCAACAAATAAATGATAATGCAGTTCCTGAAATCATATTATCAACTGCAGCTGGTACTGCATTTCTTAAACCATTCTCTATTAATTCCATAAATTATTGCCATAAAGAATCCGAGTTCAGTGATTTTAACAAAGATGAATTACTGTTTCAGATGTATTCAAATGGAGGGCCAAAGCTAGTTGTTGGGGATGTGAACGGCGATGGACAAGATGATTTTTTTGTGGGTAATGCCAAGGGACAACCGGGTGTAATTTTTCTACAAACAAATAATGGCTTTATAAAAACTAATGAAGCTGTGTTTGAAAAAACAAAAGAGTCAGAAGATCAAAATGCATTGTTCTTTGATGCGGACAATGACGGCGATAAAGATCTTATTGTGGCAAGCAGTAGTTACGAATTTGCGAATGGAGCATTGGCCTTATCAGCCAATCTTTATATAAATGATGGCAAAGGGAACTTTACACTTTCGGCACTGGTATTACCAACTGGCAATCCATCTGGCACTTCTGTTATCATTGCTGCTGATTATGATAAAGATGGTGACCTGGATCTTTTCTTTGGGGGCAGGTTCATTCCCGGTTCGTATGGTGTGCCTGCTTCATCTTACCTGTTGCAGAACAATGGCAAAGGAATGTTTACAAATGTAACCATGAGCATTGCACCTAGCTTAAAGAATATCGGTATGGTTACAAGTGCGGTATGGTCAGACTATGATAAAGATGGTGATATGGATCTCATCATTGCCGGAGAATGGATGCCCATAAAAATATTTGCAAATGTTAAGGGGTATTTTTCGGAAGTAAGTACTGCTATGACAGCAAATACAAATGGATTTTGGAATACGATAGAAAAGGCTGACCTGGATAATGATGGAGACGATGATTACATTATTGGCAATATGGGTCGTAATACATTTTTGAAAGCCAGCGAACAACAACCGGTTGAAATGTATGTGAATGATTTTGGAAGAAGCGGTAAGGTAAAGCAGGTCATCACTAATTACCGGAAGGGCAAATCTTACCCTATAGCGATGAAGGATGTGATCTCAAAACCTATTCCTTCATTGCAAAAAAAATTCCTTACATTTTCTGATTACCAGGGTAAAACGATAGAAGATATTTTTTCAAAAGAAGAGTTACAATCAGCAATTCATTTAAATGTTTATCATACAGCTTCCTGTATTTTATGGAATGATGCAGGGAAGATTAGTTTGCAAGAGTTGCCATGGAATGCACAACTATCGTCCGTTTACTCCATCTTTACGGAAGATATAAATGGTGATGGATTAAAAGATATATTGCTTGGTGGTAACCAATACAACGCACAACCACAAACCGGTATTTATGCAGGCAGCTACGGCACTACCTTGATTAATAATGGTAATAGATCATTTAATGCAGCAACAACTCAACAAGCTGGTTTTTTTGTAAAAGGGCAGGTGAGGGATATAAAGGAAATAAAGTATAAAAATGAAAGACTATTGCTGGTTACAAAGAATAATGATTCATTGTCAATTTTTAAAATCGGCAAACTATGAAAAAAATAATGCACACATGCATTCTTTTGATCCTATGCATGCTCATTGCTTGTAAGTCGCCAACAGGTTATGAAAAGTTAGTGACCGAAGAAAAAAACTTTAATGAAACTTACCAGAAGGTTTTACAAACAGAGTCTAAGCGAACACTGCAAGTGAATGATATCTTTTTTGGCGTTCATTTTAAAATGACGGCGGCTGAATTTTATGCTCATTGTAGCAATATGTTTAAGCAGCACATTTTTGATGGCGGTTATGATATGCAGGTTTCGGTAAAACTGGATTCACTTTTTAATCGGCCAGTTAAAGTGATGTTTTTTCCTTCTTTTGATAAGCCGTTTATTTCGAAACTAAAAAGTCATTTTACTTATACCAATGCCAACATATTCAATAAGGCGGATTGTTCAGGTGTATTGATGAAGGAGCTAATTCCTGTTTTAATGAATTGGTATCGTGGAAATGAATTTATGAAGATGCCTTCTGATAATCCTCTTAAAGGCCCGGGTTATGTAAAAGTGGATGCAAACAGAAAGATTACTGTAATAGAAAGTGATAATGGGACTGAAGTAGATGTTATTTATGATGACCTAAAACCATCGCATTAAGAAAAACTGCCATGCGCAAACAAAAAACTCAACATATCATTTATTTATACCGGCAATTATTCATCATGAATAGGCGCTGGTTATTTGTTGTAATGCTATTGGTATTCATTATCGCTTGTAACAACAATACTAAGCAAGTCGAAACACTCTTTACAGAATTGTCTGCAACCGAAACAGGCATCAGCTTCGAAAATAAACTTACCAATACCAAAGACTTCAACATATATCGCTACAGAAATTTTTATAATGGTGGTGGTGTGGCAATCGGGGATGTAAATAATGATGGGTTGCCCGATGTTTATTTAAGCGCCAATCAGCAACCTAATAAACTCTTCATCAACAAAGGAAATTTTAAGTTTGAAGATGTAACAGCAAAAGCAGGTGTTGCAGGTAAGGGTTCCTGGTGTACAGGTGTATCGATGATAGACATTAATGCTGATGGATGGATGGATATTTATGTATGTAATTCAGGACCGGTGGAAAGCAATGAAAGGAAGAATGAATTTTTTATAAACAATCATGATGGAACGTTTACAGATAATGCAGCAGAAATGGGCCTTGCAGATACAGGCTATTCAATTCAGGCTGCTTTTTTTGATTATGATAATGATGGCGACCTTGACATGTACCTGCTCAATAACTCACCAAGGTCAGTTGAAACATTTAACCAGCAACACAATCAACGGGCAATAATAGATAACTCCGGTGGTGGCGATAAATTATTCCGTAACGAAAATGGTCAGTTTACAGATGTAAGTGCACAGGCCGGTATTTTTGGTAGTGAGATCGGTTTTGGTTTAGGCATTGCCGTAGCCGATTTTGACAGGGATGGCTGGATGGACATTTATGTATCAAACGATTTTTTTGAAAGAGATTATATCTACATGAACAACCATGATGGAACATTTAGGGAGGAGCTGGAAAAACAAATGCCTTCTATCAGTGGTGCTTCAATGGGTTCGGATGTGGCCGATATAAACGGCGATGGGTATCCCGAGGTTTTTACGACAGAAATGTTGCCTGAAAAGGAAAGGCGTTTTAAAACAACCATGACTTTTGAGAACTGGGATAAATATCAGTTCAATGTGAGCAATGGTTATCATCATCAGTTTACCCGTAACATGTTGCAACGCAACAATGGCATAACATCATCAAAGGGCATCAGTTTTAGCGATGTTGGTCGGTATGCCGGCGTAGAAGCAACAGATTGGAGTTGGAGTGTATTAATTGCTGATCTTGATAATGATAGCTACAAAGATATTTTTGTTACAAATGGTATAGCACAGGATATACTCGACCAGGATTACCTCGCATATTTATCAGATGAAGAAACACAGCGAATGGTGATAAAAAAAGAAGGTGTGGATTATGCGAAGCTGATTGATATTATTCCTTCAACAAAAATTCCCAATTATGCCTATGCAGGTAAGGGTGATTTTAAATTTGAAAATGTTACAGATAAATGGGGGCTGGCAACACCCAGTTTTTCTAGCGGTGCAGCATATGCCGATCTTGATAATGATGGCGATCTTGACCTTATCGTTAACAATGTGAACATGCCCTTATTTGTTTATAAAAACAACAGCGAAAAAGAAGGTAACAATTACCTTAAAGTAGAATTGAAAGGCAATAAAAATAATAGAGATGCAATTGGCGCAAAGCTGATCGTTAAGGCGGCAGGCAGAAGTTTTTACTTAGATCAGGATGTTGTTCGTGGTTTTGAATCGTCAATAGACAAGCGGCCGAACTTTGGTTTGGGAAAAATAAAAAGTGTAGATAGTCTTATAGTTCAATGGCCGTATGGAGAACAAACCGTAATGACAAACGTGCCCGTTAATCAAACCATTAAATTGAATGAAACCGATGCAGTTATACCGAAATTACAGCCTCAAACCATTGCCCAGTATATGTTTACAGAAACCAATATTGTTGACAGCAGCTTTAGACATAAAGAAAATATCTACATTGATTTTAATAAAGATCAATTGATCTATAACATGTATTCTAGTATGGGACCCAAAATTTCAATCGCAGATGTCAATGGAGATGGATTAGAAGATTTTTATTTAGGCGGTGCAAAAGATCAGCCCGGGATGATGGCGGTCCAACAACAAAGGGGTAATTTCCTTAAAACAAATACGCTTGTCTTTGATAAAGAAAAAGATTCAGAAGATATTGGTTCTGTTTTTTTCGATGCTGACAATGATGGTGACCTAGATTTGTATGTAACCAGTGGTGGGAATGAAACTGGAATCAATTCCTTTTCCTACATCGATCGGCTTTACTTAAATGATGGTAAAGGCAACTTTAAAAAATCGCCACAACAGTTACCTACAAACCATCCTGAAAGCACAGCAAGTGTAAAAGCATGCGACTTTGATGGGGATGGAGATATTGATCTGTTTGTAGGTGTTAGACTCCAACCTGGTTTAGTAGGGTTACCTCAAAACGGATATCTGTTAGTGAATAATGGGAAAGGAGTTTTTGAAGATAAGACCCAAGAATTAGCTCCTCTTCTTATCAGGGTTGGAATGATTGCAGATGCTGTCTGGACTGATTATGATGGAGACGGAAAAAAAGATCTTTTTTTAGTTGGGGAATGGATGAAAATCAGGGTCTTTAAAAATGAAAATAACCACTTTGTTGAAAAAACCAATGAGGCTGGTCTCGGTGAAACTTCCGGTTGGTGGAATACAATCGAAGCAAAAGATCTAGATGGTGATGGGGATATTGATTTCATATGCGGTAATCACGGTTTAAATTCCCGGTTTCATGCCAGTCCTCAGAAACCTGTTTTTTGTTACATAAATGATTTTGATCAAAATGGTAAGATTGAGCAAATCAGCTGTACCTATAACGGAGACTTTTCATTTCCCTTTATTTTGCGACATGATCTGTTGGCTCAACTTCCCTACTTGAAGAAAAAGTATCTCAAGTATGCTGCCTATGCGGGTCAAACTATACAGGACATGTTTGATCCTGTTATTTTAAGAAAATCGATAATCAATAAAGCAACGATGCTTGAAACCATAGTCTTAATAAATAAGGGAAATGGAAAATTCGAGATTCGGAAATTACCCATGGAAGCCCAGCTTTCACCAGTGTATGCAATTTGTGTTAAAGATATTGACCGAGACGGCTTCGAAGATATTATTTTAGGTGGAAATTTATATGGGGTGAAGCCAGAGGTCGGCAGGTATGATGCAAGCCAAGGTGCTTTTCTTAAGGGAAGTGGAAATGGCAATTTTTTATCAATACCTACGCGTGAAACCGGACTATTTCTGGATGGACAAATAAGAGATATTAAAATTATTCAAGTCAAAGGAAGGGAGATGCTTATGGTTGCCCGCAATAACGACCGGCCCCAATTCTTTTTAATAAATCATAGAAAAAAATGACGTTAAAGAATATCTATCAATTATTTTTCATTGTTTTAATTTTTTCTTCGTGCAAAAAGAATCATCTTTTTCAATCACTTTCTTCAGGTGAAACTGGAATAAATTTCTCTAATGATATCGTTGAAACTAAAAAATTGAACATTATTGAATACCTATATATGTACAATGGCGGAGGCGTGGCAATTGGTGATATTAACAACGATGGGCTTCCTGATATATATTTCAGCTCCAATCAAAAATCTAATCGTTTATATATAAACCACGGAAATTTTGAGTTTGCAGATGTTACTGAAAAAGCAGGAGTAGGTGGTGTTTTTGATGATTCAACATGGACTAACGGTGTTACAATGGCAGATGTAAATGGAGACGGTTGGCTTGATATCTATGTTTGCCGGATGAATGGTTTATTGGGCTTTAAAGGGGGTAACCTGCTATACATCAACAACCAAGATGGCACTTTTAGTGAGCAGGCAGCTCGTTATGGACTTAGTGCTCATTCTTATGCCCAACAGGCTGCTTTTTTTGATTTTGATGGAGACGGTGATCTAGACATGTTTTTAGTAAATCAATCAGTACGAACACCTTCTACTTACAAAGAGGGGAATTTTCGGATTGAACGCGATAGTCTTAGTGGCGACCGCTTATATGAAAACCAAGATAATCAGTTTGTGGATATAAGTAAACAGGCTGGTATCTATGGAGGATCGATGGGCTATGGGTTAGGGTTAAGTATTGGGGATATTAATAATGATGGTTTTCCTGATATATACGTTGGCAACGATTTTCATGAAAATGATTATTTATACTACAACCAGGGAAATGGCACTTTTAAGGAAATGATTAAGGAATCGATGGGTCATATCTCAACGTTCTCCATGGGAAACGACTTGGCCGATATTAATAATGATGGTTTATTAGACTTGTTCACCTGTGATATGAAACCAAGAGATCACGAAATTCTTATGCGTTCAATTTCTAACGTATCATATTCAAACTACCAATTGAAACATAACCTCGGTTTTCATTATCAATTCCCTAGGAATATGTTACAGATTAACCAGGGTAACCTGTTTGGAAATTATGCAAGCTTTAGCGAATTAGGAGAATTTTATGGTATAGAGGCTACAGATTGGAGTTGGGGCTCGTTGATAGCCGATTTTGACCTAAATGGTGACAAGGATATTTTTATCACAAATGGGATTCCCAGACAACCAAATGATCTTGACTATGTGAAGTATATGTCTGATAGCGTTTATAAACCTGGTAGCGTTGACTTTAATTTGGTACTGGCGAAAATACCTAACGGTAAAGCGAAGAATATCGCTTACAGAAACTTGGGTTCAGGCTTTCAAGAGGTTTCTACTCAATGGGGTCTAGATTTATTAGGTTGTTCGAATGGTGCTGCCTATGCTGATTTGGATAATGATGGCGATTTGGATTTGGTTATAAACAATCTTAATAATAAGGCTTCGGTTTATCGCAATGAGATACCCAAAGATGGTAATGCTAATTTTCTAAAAGTTAGGCTCAAAGGGAAGAAAGGAAACAGCTATGGATTAGGTGCCCGTGTCACCATCGAAGCAGATGGAATCAAACAAATGCAGGAATTATCACCAGTACGTGGATGGTTATCTTCAATGGAGCCGGTACTTATTTTTGGACTTGGCAACTCGAAAAAAATTGAAAGGCTGGTAGTTGATTGGAAAGATGGAAAATCACAGGAATTTTTAAATATTAAGGCAAATAATAATCTTATTTTAAATTATGTTGATGCCACTAATCCGAAGCCACGACCATTCGCTCCTGAAAAAGTTTTTACTGCTATTGAAAGCTCTAAAATAATTGATTTTAAGCATGTTGAAAATTTATATAATGATTTCGATTATGAAGCGTTGATTCCAAAGATGATCTCAAGTGAGGGGCCAAGGATGGCTGTAGGCGATATAAATAATGACGGGTTAAATGATGTATATGTAGGCGGAGCAAAGAATCAATCTGGTGCAATCTTCACTCAAAAAAAAGACGGACAATTTATTGAAGTCAATAACGAAATATTTTTTAGAGATAGGGCCGAGGAAGATATAGGAGCCGTTTTTATTGATGTAAATCATGATGGGTTGTCTGATCTTTATGTAGTGAGTGGAAGTGGCGAGGCATTCAAGGATGGTACTGGAAAAGATAGGTTGTACATTAACCTGGGAAATAATAAATTTCGTAAATCATTCGACCATCCCCAGCTGGCTTTTAATGGGTCTTGTGTAATTAATGGTGATTTTAATGGAGACGGAAACGACGATTTATTTGTTGGGGGGCGATCAATTCCTGGATCGTATGGAAAATATCCGTCCAGTCGAATTTTACTTGGCGATGGAAAGGGGAGCCTATTTGATATTACCGCAAAAATGCTTGGAAGCGATTTTGTTTTGGGAATGGTAACAAGTGCAGTGTGGCTGAAAAATACACATGAACTTGCTATTGTTGGCGATTGGATGCCATTAACATTTTTAAAAATGGGTAAGTCTGGGATAAAAGCCAGGACTATTGAAAAAACCTCGGGATGGTGGAATACCATCGAAGCTGCCGATATAGATCAGGATGGAGATATTGATTTATTACTGGGAAATCGGGGATTAAACTCATATCTGAGGGCATCTCCAACATATCCTGCTAATCTTTATATTAAGGACTTTGACGCAAATTCAAGTATAGATCCAATCTTAAGTTATTTTGCTAATGGCGTTGAGGTGCCATTTTACGGGATGGATCAGATGGCTGAGCAATTACCTGGAATAAAAAAAATCTTCCCAACTTACAAAAGTTTTGCTCAAAGTACGTTCAAAGAAATGTTCACGCCTATTGAGTTAACTGGTGCAGGTCGATGGCAAGTTCAAACTTTCGAATCTTTATGGTTCGAAAATCGTGGAGATAGCAACTACATAGTCAGATCGTTTCCCAAAGACCTTCAGTTTTCACCAATTTATGGTTTTTGCGTTGATGATTTTGATGGGGATGGCCATCAGGACATTCTTGCTGTTGGTAATTTTCACCAAAGTCAATTGAGTATTGGAAAATTCGATGCTTCCTATGGGCACTTACTTAAAGGAGACGGCAAAGGAAATTGGCAGGTGGTTCCCGGAACTAAATCAGGATTTGCATTGAGTGGAGAGGCTCGTGATATTCGCGAAATAAAGACTTTAGAAAATGAAAAAATAATTATCGTTAGCAGAAATAATGAGTCACTAAAGGTATTCAAGATTAATAAAAGCTATAATTCGATGAAATAAACATTTAGAATTTAAAATGGCTTAGCAACTAATTTAGGGTTAAATAAGTTGTCACCTACTCCTAAAAAACCGAACAGGATTTTTGGGAGTAGGTGACAACATTAAAACAAATATTTATACTACACCGAAATCTTTATTAGATTTTCATATCGTAAAAGAAATATTGCAATTTGTTTACAATTCTTTTTATTGAATATCTAATCATTAATTTTTTATTATTAAAATATGAGTACTAAATTTCTATTTTTACTTTTTGCAACTCTTTCTCAAAATCTAATTTTTGCTCAATCCGTAATAAATTCAATAGAATTTTCAACAGATTCCCTAACTATAAAAAAAATTGTATTAGAGAATAAAAAGGAGCAAACAATGGCTATACCTCTTCCGCTTGTTAGCTTTGTAATGGATGGAAAATTGGTTACTACCAATGAGCCGGGGAGGTTTAAAAATAAATTAAGTGTAGAATTATCGGGATATAAAAAGAACGGTTTTGGAATATCTGCCATCATTACATTTAAAAATGTAAGTGCAGATATTGTGCAACTTGAAAATGTAGTGCCAATGGGAGAAGCTGCAACCCATGTATACATAACAGGTAAAGGCAAACACGCCCTATCACGTACACATCTTTTTGCTCCAGATAGACAACCTGTAAATGTAATAGTGCCTGATAATGCCTGGGATTTGGGATTTTGTTCTTTCTCCAATCTGTTTGCCGATATGCAGATTACAGCTTTGGTTAGACGAAACAGTGCTTCTGTAAAAAATGGTGATCATAGCCGTTTTGAAACTACTTTATTTTCTGGCGGCTCGGTTGAATATAATTTGTACCTCGAGGCTGTTACCGGCGATTGGCATGCCGGATTGAAACAGGTATTTCAGAAAAGAATGTTGCACGATTTAGAAAATTTTGACAACAGTTTATTTGAAAGAAAAGACCTGCAATGGATCAGGCATTCGTATGTAAGTCAAATCATCATGAACTGGGATAAATCCTACTACGATTATGAGGATAAAAAATTTCATACAGGCGAATTTTTACATCTTGGTAAAAGCTTGTATGGTGGTGTTGATTTTTTGTGCATCTGGCCTACCTGGCCCACACTTGGTTTAGACCAGCGTAACCAGTTTGACCTATTTACTGATTTACCCGGCGGCACTAATAAAATTAGGGAGATCGCTAACAAGTCTAGAAAAGTTGGCACTCGTTTATTTGTATGTTATAATCCGTGGGATGAAAGTACCCGGAGTGAAAATCATTTTGAAGGTATTACGAAATTAATAGCAGGCACTTCAGCTGATGGGGTGGTGTTAGATACAAAGGGTGAATCGAGCAAGCAATTGCAGCTTGCAGCTGATAAAGTAAGGCCAGGCGTAGTAATGTATAGCGAAGGAATGGCGGTGCCGAAAGATATGCCAGGAATCGTGTCTGGCAGGGTGCATAATGCATTGTATTACCCTCCGATGCTGAATCTGAATAAATTAATAAAGCCAGCGTTTGCCATTTTTAGGGTGGCCGAAATTTTTAAAGAACGAATCCAAAGAGAATTTGTCACCTCTTTTTTTAACGGCTATGGTACCGAAATGAATGTAATGGGACCTGGAAGACCGGATTGGGTAGATGAACAGTACAAATACCTTGGCAAAACAAGCCGGATATTGAGGGAGAATACGTTCAATTTTGTAGCTCATGGATTTACTCCACTGATAGAAACTGTTGCAGAAAATGTATGGGTGAATGAATGGGCCTTACCCAACAAAATCATTTACACTATTTTCAGTTTAAGACCCGAAGGTTACAAAGATTACCTCTTTAGAGTAACGCCTGATCAAGGAAGCCATTTTGTAGATTTATGGCACCATCGATTATTATTTCCCAAGCAAAATAATAATGATTGGTGGATAGAAGCAGAAACAAATGCATTCAATAAAAAATATCTAGGTACCAATAATGAGGGCGAAGTAGACTGCGTGGCTCGATTACCTATATTGATCAATGCCAATCGCAATGGGGATATGTTATCTATAACAACTCCGCAAATTGGAGATGAAATAAGAATTTGGGCCGGTCAACCATCATATGATAAAAACCCATTGATTGTAAAAACGGGTAAGCACCTGCTTTCACTACATAAATATTTTAAATACTTCGAGGGTGATTTTGTAATTCAATTAATGGACAAGGGAATTCTGATGGATGAGTATATTGTTGCTTTACCAGCAGGCGAGTCTCGCCGTATTTCTGCTTTTAAAAAAACAAAGCTCGTTGCTATTACACCCGATGGTATGGTGAATATTCCGTCTGGTAAATTTCAATTTAGACCTACACACGGTGGTGAATTTATTCCTTATCCCAAACAAGATGTTGACAGTACATTTGCTATGGCTGAATTTTACATGGATAAATTTCCGGTAACGAATCGTCAGTACATGCTATTTTTAAAGACTTCTGGTTACAAACCATCTGATACAGTCAATTACTTGAAGCATTGGGTGAGGGGTAAAATTGGGGCAGGAAAAGAAAATTATCCAGTAGTCTATATTAGCTACGAAGATGCAAAAGCCTACGCTGCCTGGGCTGGAAAAAGATTGCCAACTGAAATTGAATGGCAGTATGCAGCCCAGACATCAGCCGGTAATGCGTGGCCTTGGAAACAGTCAAAACCAGTTACTAGGAAGGAACAGGTCGTAAATGCAACCCTTACTACATCTTTATTAGAAGGAATTGATTCATCTGTATGCAATCTTGGTAATGGCGAATTATATGAGGTTGGAAAATATCCCGGCGGTGAAAATGTATTCGGCCTTCAGGATTTAACGGGTTGTGTTTGGCAATTGACAAATGACCTGTATTTAACCGGTAACTACCGTTATATTATGTTAAAAGGGGGTTCGTATTTTAAACCTACCAGCAGTTGGTGGTATGTGCAGGGCGGTCCTAGGGAATTGCATTATCGGCAGTTTTTATTGCGAATCAGTCAGGGTTTTGAACGGAACGCTACAGTAGGTTTTCGGTGTGTAAAAGATGCTGAATAGTTTATTTTACACTCTCATTAGTTTGGAAAAAGTATTTAACTGAGCAATTATTACTTGAACTTAAAAATTATTTTACTAGAATAAAAACTAATTAATTACCTATTATGAAAACTTAATTGTCAAACACCAAATCTTTAACTATAAAAAATGCACTTATTACTTAAACTTACAAACAATTAAATTATGAATCTGAAACATTTGGTTCTGAGTTGCTCGATAATATTCTTTGCAATTAGCAATTTTGTTGTCGCACAAAATAGTAAGCCATCATCTGGTCCTTCAAAAATATCCAGCCTTACAATTATTCAGGATGATAAATCAAGTACGATTTCTATTTTTCGAAAAAACGGAAAATCGCCCATTTTAACTCAGGTT